>Ga0115029_1000082_pt1 | contig 106572 bp, 90 predicted proteins | sample SidtaG_3_FD_87297 | JGI IMG/M metagenome (GOLD analysis project Ga0115029, IMG submission 87297) | Marine algal microbial communities from Sidmouth, United Kingdom - Sidmouth_Asex1 metaG | ecosystem: Host-associated > Algae > Red algae > Unclassified | place: Sidmouth, United Kingdom... | reverse complement strand
GCGGTTACCCGTACCGCCGGTGGCGCGCAGGATGTTTGTGAACTGCGCACACGCTCGGGTAGACGGGTTGACGGTCAGTCCCTGATGATCGAGATCGCTCCGGTGCGCGACCGGCTGAAGGAGCTTGGCGAACCCGGCGAACACGCCTTGGTGACGCTCATCGATCCCGGTCGAACGGGTCACATCAGTACGCAACGCCTGTCCATCGCCTACCGACTGAGCGCATCGGAAAGCGAGGTCTGTCGCATGCTGGTAGCCGGGCACACGTTGATCGAAATCGCGGAGATTCGTGGTGTCGGGCTGGAGACTGTGAAAACGCAGTCGCGATCGGTTTCCAGTAAGACCGGTGTTGCATCGCGGGTCGAGCTGATTCGCCTAGCCGTTGGCAGCTCGCCGCCGATAGCGGATTGATCGCCGGTATCCCCTGTTCGAGGGATAGTCAGGGCCGGACTTTGCTTGTACGATCTGACCGTTGCGACATGGTCAGGATGCCGGCATCGAATGGGTAGGAAAAAGTCGGGCACTTTCTTGTGTCGTCAACGCCATCGGTCGTCAAGTTTGGTGTGTTTTGCCTTGCTGTTCAGCATCGCTTCCGTCGCTTCCGGGCAGCAGAGTGCAGAGCAGTTGGCAGATGCGGAGCGCACCTTCCTCGAGGCCGAGCGGGCCGCTTCGGCGGGTAACTACCAGGCAGCTATCGTGGCCTTGGAGCGGGTGTTGCTCATCGATCCCTCGCTGAGCAACATCAAGCACAAGCTCGGCTTGCTGTATCTACGGGTTGGAGCGCGTACCCGTGCGGAGTTCTTTCTGCGTGAGGCATTGAAGGATCCGCAGATGCCGGACGATGTTCGTGCCGCCTCGCTTGCCGCGCTAGGTAGCTTGGAGAATGGGGATGACGCGGCCACCGTGCTGTCGGCCAGATCGCGGCTGTCAGGCTCGATCGGCCTGACGTTCGGGTTCGATTCCAACCCAGGCTCGCAATCGCGCCTGCAGCGATTTCAGACCACCACCGTTCGGCCGAACGATCGTCGTGAAACCGATTCCCTGTCCTTGCAACCCTCGGCGAGGCTGGCTCATCGCCTTGGCCTGGGTGCGTCCGGACGCGTTCAGTGGTTGAACCGGTTGCAAGTGTCCGCGATCTTCTATGACGGACTCGAATCGGACACCGGCGAAGAGGTCTCCGACCTGAACCGCACGAGTGTGGGCCTGTTATCGGGTTTCGACATCGCGGTGGGACGACCTGCGTCCGAGGACGGACGCCGGCGCGGCCGGACGCGCCCGTATATCGATATCGGTTTCCTGCGCCGTGATGGCGAGGCCTATCAGGATCGATTCGGCGCAGGCCTCCAACTGGAGCGACGCGGGACGCGCGTCACGAGCATCGTCGATCTGCGCGTCGATGACTACCAGTTTCAAGGCGAGAACGAGTTCAGGCGGGACGGGACTCGCTTGGCCGCATCGCTGGATCTTGGCTTGCGGGCTGGATCGCGTACCAGCCTTGGTGTCGTGACTCGCGTATTGCGCGCGGATGCGGAGGCGGATTCCGAGCGCTACACCGAAGGTGGCATCGATCTTCGCGCCACCCGCGTGCTGCAAGCGACAGCCCTGCGCCGCTGGCTCGGCACGGTGTCGCTCTTTGCTTCCCGCCGTGTTCACGATGAGGTCGAAGGGGTGATCAGCCTTCGCGACGAGCGCGAAGAAACGTTGGTCGGTGTATCGGTGTCCACCGACTTGGTATTCGATGGGGGATTTGGGTTGCGCTTCGCCGTCAGCTATCTCGACAACGACTCGACACTCGAGAACTACCAATACACGAACGACGCCGCCTCGATAGGTGTCTCGTGGCGCTTCTGAATCGGATCATAGGTCCGAACGTACCTTTTCATTTTACGAGGCCGACCGCCATGGACCAGACATTTCTCGCACCGTCCGTCATCCGCACACCGACGGCGGGCGCGGTCACCGTGGCGATCGTGCTCCTGATCGGTGCGCCTGTGCCGTCGCGGGCGCAGGACGATACGCTGATCGGCATCCCGGCACCCGGCACCGAGCCTGTCACGGCACGTCGCCTGGATCCGGACGCTCTCGTGGGTACCGACCTGTCCACGCCGGTGGATCGCAGTGGCCAGCTCGTGTTGCGCAGCGGCTCGACGGTCACGGTGGCGCCGGATAGCGCGGCGCGCATCACTCGGCACACCTTCGACGAAGGGAGCGGACGATCGGTACTGGCAATAACGCTCGACACCGGGCTCGCCCGCCTCGACCTACCCGAACGGGGCGGACAGGCAGCGCTTCGCAGCGACGACGTGCTGGCCACGTTCGAGACCGGCGCGGCAGTCTTGGAGGCCATGAAGGACGGTGAGATCCGTACTTCGCTGGTCCACGGTGGGCCCCTGACTGTCAGCCTGGGTGGACGGCAGACGGTTCTCGATGCGCCGGGAAGCACCCTGCGGGTGGTGCCGGATGGACACGGCGGCTACGTGCAGGAAGTGGTACCGGTCAGTCTTGCGCTGCTCGGCGAAGAGTATGCGCGATTGTCTCTGTACACCTCGACGACGACGCAGGTGCCGAGCGCGCCTGCGCTTGCCGACGCGGTAGACGGACGCGTCCCGGGCTCGACATCGATCCCGACCAACCCGACCAACCCGACCAATCCGACCAACCCGACCAACCCGACCAACCCGACCAACCCGACCAACCCGACCAATCCGACCAACCCGACCAACCCGACCAACCCGACCAATCCGACCAATCCGACCAATCCGACCAATCCGACCAATCCGACCAATCCGACCGGTCCGACCGGTCCGACTGGTCCGACTGTCAGCATTCCAGATCGTGTCGAACCGCCGTCCGGCCCGACCGGAGGAAGCCTGGCCCCCGGGGATCCGATCGATTCGACAGTAGTTGCTGGAAGCCGTGCGTCCGACGGCAACGGCGATTTCTGGATTCTGAGTCAGCGTGTCACGGACCCGTACGAGCCGTTACCAGGCTTTGATAGCCCGGACAGTACGAATAGCGTGAGAGCGTCCGGCAGCACCACGAACCGTGTGATGGTCGGACGGGGCGGCTTTGACAGATTCCTCGAGGGTGATGATCGTGAACCCATGTCGTTGCAAGGGGATGCTTCTGGAACAGCCGCCGATGGGTCGCTGTTCTACACGTTCTACAGCCCCGGTTCCGATGACCTGGTGAATGTGAACGGCACAGAGCAGGAGCCGACCTACGCGGCAGGTTTTTCTGACACGTTCGTGAACAGCTTGGGTGTGGATGGCGGACCGGTCGTCAACCTGACCTTGTTCGCTCGTCCGACGGATTTCGAGCCAACGAGTACAGGTGACGCTCCCAACCAATTCATCTTCCAAGATTCGCCTTTGGTGATTCAGGGAATACGTTTTCCGCTATCGGCTGGTACGGTCAGCACGCTGACGTTCGACCAACCGCCGCCACGTATCGAGGGGCGCGACGCCGGCGATTTCGGCGAAGCTTATCTCGCCGACACGGGGCTCTTCGCCGGGGTCATCGATCTGGGCGACGACTCCGGGCTTTCGATCCCTCAATACGGGTTCGCCCCGTTCGCCGACGGGGACGAGCCCAGACCTTTCAGAGTGGATCTCTTCCAAGCCGGCTTCGGCTTCTCGCCTGGCGAAACGGAGGCACCTCCGGTCATCACCCGGAACGCCGACCACTTCTTCTACCTTCAGGCAACCGCGCTCTGCGTCGACGGGGAAGAGGACTGTACCGAAGGCAACGAGCGTTTCGTGTTCGCCAACGGCGCGCTGTCGATGATCGGTGACCGGGGAGTGGCACTGAACGGTGGTGTGCAGATCGATCGGTTCATCGTCACGCCCGGCATCAGTGCCGACGGTACGCCGTCAGGACGGGCCTTCCTGCCGGACGCATCGACGCCGGATGCGTTGTTGGCAGACACGATCGGGGTAGGCAATTCCGACCTTTTGGTGGTGAATTCGCCAACGTCCACGCTGTCGCGCTTTCTCCACGCCGACGTGGCGATCTCGGGCTCGGGTGCCGATCAGGCCAGCACGCTGTCGATCACGTTTGGTGGCATCGAATACCAGGGGACGTTCCGTCTCGATGGGGAGACGATCGCCTCCACGCGGGCCGGATCGGACGAAACGTCCGCGGTGGCCACTTCGCCGCTGACCGCGACCTCCTACGGTGGCGGTGCCACGCAAGCGGGTTTCGACCACCCCGGGTTCGCCTCCTACCTGTTGCTCGAGAATTTCACCGACGGGGATGAGGGACTGCCGGGCGGGCTGGAACAGCCGGTGGGTCGGGAAGGGGGGCAACGTCAGTACGCGTTCCTGCGCCTGGCCACCGCGGTGGAGCGCGAGCGGGCCGTTGATGATGTGCCCGCCACCACGTTGACCGGCTATGTCGGCGGGTTCGCGGGCGGGGTGACCTCGACGGGCAGCCTTCAAAGCATCGGGCTGGCAAATCCGAGCCGACCGAGCGGTGAGGCGCCGCTGACGATCCAGCTCGATCGGAACACTCGTCAGGTCACCGCAGACATCACCATCGCTGGGGCCACCACGCGGCTGGACGATGGCACGATGATCGACGGACAGCGATTCGCCGCCGGCAACGGGCGTGGCGCACTGGTGTCGGCGGCCACCTTCGGTGACGGGGCGGTGCCGGGACGCGATGACCTAGACGACTACGAGCACCTGCGCTGGGGTTTCGTGCTCGGTGAGGTGGATCTTGGGCAGGAAACCGGATCGGACACCGCCCATATTCACATGGGCACCTGGGTTGCCGGGCGGGAGAGCACGCGGCAGGAGTACGAGGCGGTACGCGAGAATGCCGGCAACGGGCAGATCTCCTTTTCCGGTGGCGCCACCGCATCGGTGCGCAACGGCACCGACGCCTACATCGCCTCCGGCGGCTACCGCAGCACCTGGGATTTCGGAACCGATACCGGGACGGTCGCGATCGACGGGCTGGACAATACGAACTACACCGGCACGCTCGAATTGGCCAACGATCAGGACGCCCGCATCGTCGGCTCGCTGCAAGACACCTCATCGGGACGCAGTGGCGCGTTGGGGGGCAGCTTCTTTGGCGACCAGCTGCAGGAACAGGGCGGTGCCTTCTTCATCCAAGGTGAGGGCTACGGCGCCGATGGCACCTTCGCTGCGCGCCGTACGACCAACGCGAACTGATGCCGGCCCAGCCTCGCTTGACGGCAGCGGTGTGAACGGGCGAAGGGCTCGCTTGGCGGCTCGGGCCGCCACCGCGTTGCTGTTCGCCGCACTGGCAATAGCCTTGCCGCTACAGGCCGACGATATCGCCGATTCAGTGCGCGAAGGCCGCTCGCTGGTCGCTCAAGGTGATGCCGAGGGAGCCTATGCGGTGGTGCAGGATGCGCTCGCAACCGCCCTTCGAACGTACACCGAGCCGCATGTCTACCACGCCATCATCCGGGATGACCTGGCCAAGATCGCCTTCGCGCTCGCTCGACATCGCGAGGCGCTGCAGCATGCCGACGCTGCAGTCCACACCTACGGATCGCTCGATGTTGCTGACGCCGGCACGCTCTGGCAATTTCGCGGTACACGCGCCGCAGTGCTTGCGCGTCTAGGCCGTCACCCCGAGGCCATCGATATACTACAGGCCTGGTTCGACGATGCCCAGGCGCGCGGTGACGCGATCGGCAGCGTGACGGCCGCACGTGCGCTGGCGGTCGCGTTGGCCGAGTTCGATCGGGCGACGCAGGCGTTGCCGTTGCTCGACCAGATCCTCGCCGCTGCGCCACCGATCGGGGAATCGGGTGGCGATGCGCATCGTGATGCGCTCGGATTGGTGCTGGACGTGCGCCTCGCCGCAGGACAGGATGCGCTCGCGGTCGACGGGGCGCGCGAACTGCTCGAATTACAGCGGTTCAGTGCCGGTGGGCAGACGGCCGCCGGTTGGATTCGTCTGGGCAAGGGGCTGGTCGCGCTGTCGCGACTCGATGAGGCCGAGGCGGCCCTGCAGCGAGCGCGGACCGTCGGAGGGGTGGCCGCGGAGGGGTCTCTCGATGTGGCGACCATCGACTACGAATGCGGCTTGATAGCGACGCTGCGCGGCGATGCGGTACTGGCCGAATCGCTGTTCAGCTCCGCGCTGGATGGATTTCTCGCCACCACGTCCAAGACGCATCCGGCTGTCTTGCGGGCGTTGCACGGGCTGGCGCTGAGCAACAAGAACCTCGGTCGTTTCGTGGTGGCCGAGCGCTTCTTCGACCGGGTGATTCAGACCACGCGTGACGCTTATGGCGAGGCCCACCCGGCGCTTGTCAGTGCCTTGTCGGAGCGAGCGCTGCTGCATATCGATGCGAACAGACCGGAAGCCGCGCTGACCGATGCCCTCGCGGCGAGTGATCGACTGCAGGCGATCAACCCGACGGCCAGCGCGGTGACCGTCCAGTCGGCGTTGGTCCAGAACATCCTGGGCTTTGCCCATCAAGCGCTCGGTTTGCACCAGGAAGCGATCGATCACCTCCAGCGCGGTACCGATCAGCTCGCTCGCACGCGCGGCGAGGCCTCTTCCGATCTGCCACCCGGTTACACCGCGCTGGCAAGGTCGCACCTGGCCCTGGGAGACCGCGATGCGGCGTCGGATTTTGCAAAGCGTGCCGTTCGCATCGCGCGCAAGGATCGATCGACAAGCGCCACGCGTCTGGCACGGGCGCTGGGCGCCCAGGCGAGTGTCGAGGCGGCGTCCGGCCGTTGTGAACGAGCCGCGACCGTCGTCGATGAGGCGTTGCGCGTGATCGCGCGCCTGGATGGCGGCCCTGCCACGCTGATCGACGAATCCGTGCTGGCCCGTGCCCGCACCGACCGCGGGGTGATCGCCGAGCTGCTCGCGGTGCTGAACGGTTGCGATCTGTTCGGTCGCGGTCACACGATCGCGGACGCCGCACTGGTCCTGGCGGTGCAACTCCCGCAGCTGACCGCGACCAGCGGCGCCGTCGCTGCATTGCAAGGCCGAGAGCGCTCGCCTCGGACCGCGCAGCTGATCAAGCAGCGCCAGGACCTGCTCGAGCGCCTGCGCGCGACCGGTGCCGAGCACCGGACCGCCGCGTCGGGCAACGATGTGACAAGCGCATCGTTGGCGCGGCTGTACGCGCGGGACGTGGCCACTCGCGCCGCCATCGTGGCCCTGGACGAGCAGATCGAGGTGGCCTTGCCAGGCTATCGGGAACTGATGGCTCCGTCTGCGCGACCGGTGGAGGCGATCCGCGCCGGACTGCGCGCCGACGAGGTGCTCCTCATGCAGCTTACCGATGCTTCGCGAACCTACTTGGTCGCCATGACCTCCACGGATGTGCGCACAGCCGTTGCACCGGCATCCGCGAATGATCTGGCCGCGGCGGTGGAGGCCATCCGGTCCGGGCTGGACCTGCAGAGCGTGCGGAAGTTACGCGAACTGGCACCGTTCGATGTCGCCGCCGCCTACCGGCTGTACGCCTGGTTGCTGGCTCCCTTCGAGCCGCTGATCGACTCTGCAACGCACCTGATCTTCGCCTTCGACGGCGCCATGCAGCGGCTGCCACCGGCACTGCTGCTGCGAACGCCTGCCGAGGTACCGGGAAGCGCGTTCGATCACACCCGCTTGCCGTACTTGGTCAAGTCGCACGCTACCTCCGTCGTGCCGTCAGCCGGCGCTCTGCTCACGCTGCGCGCGGTGTCCGATGAAAGCGTCGGCCCTCGCCGGTTCCTAGGCGTGGGAGATCCAGCGTTCGAGGATCTCTCCGGCAGTGGCACGCGCGGGGTCGAACGGGCGTTCGGCGCGTCGGGGGTTCGGGTCGATGCCGATCAGCTGCGCGGCAGCTTCGACCGGCTGACGGAGACTGCCGATGAGCTTCGCGCGATGGCGCAGGTGTTCGGTGAGCCGGAGAGCCTGTTGCTTTTGCAAGGCGAGGCCAGCGAATCGCGTATCAAGTCGATCGACCTGTCGACTTTCGGGATCATCGCGTTCGCCACTCACGCCCTCATGGCGGGCGAGCTCGCCGCGGTCGCCGAGCCTTCGCTGGTGTTCACGCCGCCCGCGCGCACATCGGTCGACGATGACGGACTGCTGAGCGCCTCCGAAGTGGCCGCGCTGGAGCTGCGGGCCGACTGGGTGATCCTGTCGGCGTGCAACACGGCAAGCCCGGATGCGACGCTGGGGGCGGACGGGTTGTCCGGCCTATCGCGCGCCTTCTTCCATGCCGGTGCCCGCTCGTTGCTGGTCACGCACTGGTGGGTGGATTCGCGGGCCTCGCAGATACTGACGACGCGCACCGCGCAGGGCTACGCGGCTACCGATCGTGGCGACAAGGCGCAGTCGCTTCGGGAAGCGATGCTGTACCTGGTAAGCGGCGAGAACGAGGGGCCCAGCTATGCGCATCCGGCACTCTGGGCGCCCTTCGTCCTGGTAGGCGATCGATACTGAACGACGTGTGGTCCTACCGTGGCGCGCCCGATGGGAACCGGACGCACCACATCGGGCACAACGTCAGCTGTCCTTGCGCGACAGGATCGACAGGCCGCGCAGCAGGTTCAGCGCCTCGTACAGCTGGTAGTCGTCGTAGACCAGGTTGGCGTTCGAGTCTTCCTCGTCACCGCCGGCATCGGCACCGTCCTCGACCTCCTCATCGTCCGCCTCGTTGACCAGTGCGCCGCGCAGGCTGGACTCGTTCAGCGGGCTAAGCCCCTCGTCCTCCTCGTCCGGACGGTTGAGCAGGCCGGGGTAGGTCTCGATGTCCGGCTCGATGCCCAGCGCCTGGATGCTGCGCCCGTCCGGAGTGTAGTAGCGCGAGGTGGTCAGCTTGACCGCGCCGCCGGCCGGCAGGTCCTGGATGGTCTGCACCGACCCCTTGCCGAAGGTCTTGGTGCCCAGCACGATGCCGCGGCCGTGATCCTGCATGGCGCCGGCGACGATCTCGCTGGCCGATGCCGAACCGCCGTTTACCAGCACCACCAGCGGCGCGCCGTCCAGGATATCGCCGCTGGTGGCGTCGTAGCGCAGGCGCGAATCGTTCTCGCGGCCGTCGGTGTAGACGATGTTGCCATCGTTCAGGAACGCATCCGAGACACCGACCGCCCCGGACAGCACGCCGCCGGGATTGTTGCGCAGGTCGAGCACCAGCCCGCTGAGCGCGCCGCCGGATTCCTCCTTCATCTCGCGGATGGCCTTCAGCATGTCCGCGGTGGTCTTGGTCTGGAAGTTGGAGATGCGCACGTAGGCGTAGTCGTCCTCCAGCATGCGGTTGCGCACGCTGGTGGTCTTGATGATGGCGCGCTCGATGTCGATGCTGAGCGGCTTGTCCTCGCCCTCGCGGATCACGGTCAGCTGCAGGATGCTGCCCGGCTTGCCGCGCATCAGCTTGACCGCCTCGTTCAGCGACAGGCCCTTCACCGGCGTCTCGTCCAGGCGGATGATCAGGTCGCCGGTCATCATGCCGGCCTTGGCCGCCGGGGTGTCGTCGATCGGGGCGACCACGCGCACGAAGCCGTCCTCCATGCCGACCTCGATGCCCAGGCCACCGAACTCGCCGGTGGTGCCCACGCGCAGCTCGGTGAACTCCTCGGCGTTCAGGTAGGCCGAGTGCGGGTCCAGGCCGTCGAGCATGCCCCGGATCGCGTATTCGAGCAGCTCGTCATCCGAGACCTCCTCGACGTAGTCGCTCTTGATGCGCGAGAACACGTCGGTGAAGGTGCGCATCTGCTCGAGCGGCAGCTCGGCATCGTTCCTGGCACCGAGCACGGCCTGGCCGAGCGTCAGCGAGACGCCGATCGCGGTGCCGACCAGAACGAGCGTTGCCGAGCGGGTCTTGACGGTCATTCAGTTGACTCCTGACTCCTGATCGAACCGGTGCGCGACGGGCGACCGGCGATGGACTGCAACCGCGTTGCACCTGCATTGCGCAACCGCGTTGCCCTGCTTTATATACCGCGCCCGAACCTTCCGGCACGCCTCACCCGATACCACTCAACCACGGTTCCGGATCCACCGGGCGTGCATCCTGCCGAATTTCGAAGTACAGCCCATTGTGGACCTGACCGCCGGACTGGCCGGTGGTTGCAATTGTCGCACCGGACTCCACCCAGGTGCCGGCCGGTACCAGCAGCTCGCGGTTGCTGCCGTACAGGCTCATCCAGCCATCGCCGTGGTCCACGATCGCCAGCAGCCCGAAGCCGGTGAGCCAATCGGCGTAGACCACCTCGCCATCGGCGATGGCGGTGACCGGATCGCCCGCCTCGGCGCGGATGAACAGCCCGTTCCAGGATAGCCTGCCGACCGACTTCCGCTCGCCGAAGCGAGCGTCCACCCGGCCCTTGACCGGCATCGGCCAGTCCCCCTTGCCGGCGGCGAAATAGCCCGAGCGGGCCCCTTCGGCGGCGCGCAGCTCCTCGAGCAACCCCTGCAGCCTGCCGCTGTCCTCGCGCAGCGTGGCCACGTCGCGGCTGGTATCGGTAATGCGCGAGTCGATCGTGCTGACCGCCTCGCGCGCGGCGGCGGTCTCGCTCAGGCGCGCATCGCGCTGCCCCGAGGCCTTGTTCTTCAGGTGCTCCACCCAATTGCGATCCTTGAGCGTGCGCGCCCGCGCAGCGTCCACGCGGGCCAGTTGCTCGGCCTGCGTGATGATCTGGCGGCGTTGGGCGCGCAGCGCATAGCCGGACCAGACCGCCAGCCGGTCGGCCAGCACCGGATCCTCGTGGCGCAGCAGCACCGCCAGCGGGCCCGGGCCCTGGACCCGCTGCAGCCGGCGCAGCGCATCGGCCAGCTGCTCGCGCCGTCCGTCCAGCGCCGCCCGCTCGGCGTCGACCTGCGCCTCCAGCTCGCTCAGCGAGCTGCTGAACCGGGCGATGTCGCCCTGCAGGTTCTCCACCCGTGCCGTGCGTTCGGCCGCTCGCCGCGCGTCCGCATCCAGCCGTGCGGCCAAGGCTTCGCGTTCACGGCGGCTGGTCGCCAAGGCGGCGTCGAGCCGTTCCAGTCGCTCGGTGGTGCGCGCCAGCTCGTCGGCGACACTGTCGGCACTGGGCGCCTGAGGCACCGGCGTGCCGCGCGCCTCGTCCACCTGCGCCTGCGCCGGTGGGGGGGCGTGCACGGCCAGCGCGCCGCTCAGCACCAGCACCGGCAGCCGAAGCGGCGAGCGGGGATCCGGATGGTTGCCGGGCGGCGGCCCATCGCCTGGCGCTTGCCGCGAGTAGGGGTGCCGGAACGCCGGACGGCCATGGCGCCGGCGCAGCCAGTTGAGCGCATCGAACACCGTCGGTCGGGCGGCCAGCCACTGCACCAACCGATGGCGTCCGGGAAAATCCGCCAGCGACAGCGCGATCACCAGCATCACCACGCCCGGTCCGGGGGTGATCAGCATCACCAGCCCGAGCACCAGTGCCAGCGCGGCCAGCCCGTTGGCCAGCACCATCAACAGCCAGCGCGACAGCCCGGCCGGGCGCGCGGCGCGCCGGTCGACGACGAAATGATCGACCGGCAGCCGGGCGATCAGCCGGGGCGCGACCACCAGGGTCAGGCCCAGCAGCAGCGCGCCCAGGGCGCCGAGCGCCGCCAGCCAGCCGCCCGACAGGCCCTGCAGCGACGCAAGCCACCCGGACGTCACGTCGATCATGTCAGGTGAGGATCGGCAAGTGCGAAGGAACGGTTCAGTGTAGCCAGTTGATCTCGGCGGCGGTCCACCGATTGATGATCACGCTGCGCAGGCTCTCGGCCATGTACGAACGCCCCCAGGCGGTCGGGATGCGTCCGGCCATGATCTCGGCGCTGCGCTGGGGGTGCAGCGGTTCGCGGTCCGGGTAGGCATAGCCTGCCGGGTGCACCGGCCCGCCCAAGGCGTCGTACTTGTCGATCGCCCCGACGGTGTGCAGCAGCTCGTGCGCGATCACGATGTTGTTCTGCTGCGTCTGCTCGTCCAGCGCGTAGGCGTGCACCAGCCCCAGCAAGCCCTTCTGCAGCCCGAGCGAGTGGGCCAGCGGGCCGCCGTCGTTGCCCTCGTGATAGATCACGAACAGCCGCACGCGGTTGATGCCGTCCTCATCCGGCGTGTTGCGCCAGGCCCAGAAGCGAAAGCGCAGTCCCCACAGCAACACGTCCACCGGCGTGGCATCGGCCGGATAGGCCGGTGGCACCGTGGTGATGGTCCGGCCGAGCCGGACCCGGAACGGGGAGGCCAGGTCGAGCCCGTGCCGCCGGCCTTCGCGCTCGGCCCAGCGATCGATGATCGCAAAGTCCCGATCGCTCAGCCCGGCGATGTAATCGGCGGTGGCGCGGTGGCCGTCGCCGCTGATCGGGTAGACGCGGGCGTCAAGCGTTGCGTTCCAGGCGCGGGTGTAGACGCGCTGGTGCGCACTGGTCAGGCCCACCGCCACCAGGCAGGCGAGCAACAGGATGATGCGCACGGTCCTGAAACGGGGCAATCGCATGCGCACGGCGATGGTTCGGTTACCGTGCCTGTGTCGGGCTCGCGAACGGATCGCTTGAGCCCGCGGACCCCGGAGCGAGACCCCGTCGATGCGAACCAGCGAACCCGTCACGATCCACCGCGCCGACTACGCACCGGCGCCGTTCCAGCACCCGGCCATCCGCCTGCGCGTGGAACTGTCCCCCGAGACGACGCGCATCACCTCGACGTTGTCGCTGCAGCGGATCGGGCCCGGTGAGCTGCGCCTGGACGGGGTGGGCCTGACGCTGTCGGCGATCCGCATCGATGGTCGGGAAGCACCGCCGCACAGCTATCGCCTGGAGCCCGAGGCCCTGGTGCTGCTCGATCCGCCCGAGCGCTTCGAGCTGAGCACCGAGACGATCATCGATCCGTCGGCGAACACCTCGCTGGAAGGGCTTTACCGCAGCTCCGGTACCTTCTGCACGCAGTGCGAGGCCGAGGGGTTCAGGAAGATCACCTGGGCGCTGGACCGTCCCGACGTGCTGTCGGTGTACGACGTCGAGATCGTCGCCGACCCGGCGCTGGCCTCGGTGCTGCTGTGCAACGGCAACCGGGTGTCCGAATCGATGCTGGCCGATGGGCGCCAACGCGTGCATTGGCACGACCCGCACCCCAAGCCCAGCTACCTGTTCGCGCTGGTGGCCGGGCACCTGAGCGAGGTGTCCGATCGCTTCGTGACCGCCTCGGGGCGGCCGGTGGCGCTGTCGATCTTCGTGGAGGCGCACAACGCGGACCGCTGCGATTTCGCGATGGCATCGCTCAAGCACGCGATGGCCTGGGACGAGACGGTGTACGGGCTGGAGTACGACCTGGAGCGCTTCATGATCGTGGCGGTCGATGACTTCAACATGGGGGCGATGGAGAACAAGGGCCTGAACGTCTTCAACACCAAGTTCGTGCTCGCGGACACCGACACCGCCACCGACGATGACTTCCTGTGGATCGAGGCGGTGATCGCGCACGAGTACTTCCACAACTGGACCGGCAACCGGATCACCTGCCGCGACTGGTTCCAGCTGAGCCTGAAGGAAGGGCTGACCGTGTACCGCGATCAGCACTTCACCGCCGATCGCCATTCGGCCACCGTCAAGCGCATCGAGGACGTGCAGCGGCTGCGCGCCCAGCAGTTCCCCGAGGATGCCGGGCCACTGGCCCACCCGATCCGCCCGGACAGCTACATCGAGATCAACAACTTCTACACGCCCACCGTCTACGAGAAGGGCGCCGAGGTGATCCGCATGCTGGCCACCCTGATCGGGCACGACGCCTACTTTGCGGGCATGCGTCGCTACGTGGCCGATCACGATGGGCAGGCCGTCACCTGCGAGGACTTCGTGGTGGCGATGGAGCGCGCCAACGATCTCGACCTGTCGCAGTTCCGCCGCTGGTACGCCTACGCCGGCACGCCGGTGGTGCAGGCCTTCGAGCACTGGGATGCCGCCACCGGGCGCATGACGCTGACGCTGCGTCAGCACTGTCCGGACACGCCCGGGCAGCAGGACAAGGCGCCCATGCTGCTGCCGATCGCGATCGGTCTGCTGGATGCCGATGGGCAGGACCTGCTGCACGAGGCGGATGGGCGACCCGGGCGGATGCTGGCGTTGAACCGGCGCGAGCAGCGCTTCGACTTCACGGTGCCCGGCGAGCGACCTACCGTGTCCTGGTTGCGCGACTTCTCCGCGCCGGTGCGATTGGAACGCGATCAGGACGTGGCCACGCTGGGCTTCCTGGCCGCCTTCGACAGCGACGGGTTCAACCGTTGGGAGTCCGGCCAGCGACTGGCGCACATCGCCGTGTCGGCCCGGTTGGACGGGCAGCAGGCGCTGGGCGAAGAGGCCTGCGAGGCGCTGGTGGTCATGGCCGGAACCGCGTTGCAGCGCGGCGACGAGGATCCTGCGCTGGCCGCCCAGACGCTGCGCCTGCCCGGCACGATGGTACTCGGCGAGGAGCGTGCGCTGATCGATGTGCCGGCGATCGAGTCGGCGCGACGGGCGTTGATGCAGCGCATCGCCGAGCACCACCGGCCCGCCTTGCTGGCACGGGTGGCCGAAGCGGCCGACGAGCGTGACGCAACGTTCGGCGGAGCGGCCAGCGGCGCACGCGCGCTTCGCGGCGCGGCGGTGGCGCTGCTGTGCACGCTGGACGAGTCGATCTGGGTGGAGCCGGTGGCGCAGCTGTACGAGAACGCGGCCACGATGACCGATCGGGTGGCGGCGCTCGGTGCGCTGTGCCACGCCCTCGATCCGGCCCGCGATCGGGCGCTGGCCGACTTTCGCGAGCGCTTCGATGGCAACGCGCTGGTGATCGACAAGTGGTTCTCGCTGCAGGCGATGTCGCGCCGCGAGGACGCCTTCGAGCAGGTGCTGGCCCTGTCCGCGCGCGATGACTTCGACCCCACCAACCCGAACCGGTTGCGCGCGCTGGTGTCCGGTTTCTCGGGTGCGAACCCGCTGCGCTTCCACGATCCCGACGCGCGAGGCTACCGCTACGTCGGCGATCACGTGATCGCGCTGGACCCGGTGAATCCTCGTATCGGAGCTCGGCTGATCGCCCCGCTGCTGCGTTGGCGGCGTCACGCCGAGCCGGCCGCCGCCGCGATGCAAGCGCAGCTGGTGCGCATACGCGCAGCGGGCGTGAGCTCGCCGGACGTGATCGAGCAGATCGATCGCAGCCTGGCGGCGGACTGAACCGCTGCGCACGAGATTGTGAACAACCGCAACCTTGTCGCCGGGCCTACGCCACCGTCTCGATGTCCCTGCTAGGTTCCGATCGGCAGGTACCCGCGTGGCATGAGGGCGACGCGTGGCGCGAACTTCGGAGGACGTCATGGCAGAACGGCAGCGCGGTACGGTCAAGTGGTTCGACAGTGCCAAGGGATACGGCTTCATCATCAAGGCGGACGGCGAGGACGTGTTCGTCCACTATCGCTCCATCGTGGGCGAGGGCTTTCGCTCGCTGGAGGAAGGCCAGATGGTCGACTTCGTGGCCACCCACGGTGACAAGGGCTGGCAGGCCAGCGAGGTGAGCGGCGCCGAGGAGATCAGGGTGAGCTGACCGGCGCGCCGCATCCGGCGCGATCCTGGCTAGGCGTAGGGCTTCCCGCTGGAGGTGCACGTGAATCCGACGCCCCCCGATCCGACGCCCCCCGATCCGACGCCCGATGCGCCACCAGATCCGCCACCAGATCCGCCACCAGATCCGCCGGGCCGACTGCTGGGCCAGCGGCGCTTCCTGCCGTACTTCCTGACCCAGCTGCTCGGGGCGTTCAACGACAACGTCTACAAGAACGCGCTGGTGGCGCTGATCGCCTATGCGGCGGTGCGCGGCGCCCAGGGTGGCAACGATGCGCTGCTGATCAACCTGGCCGCCGGCTTGTTCATCCTGCCGTTCTTCCTGTTCTCGGCCTTTGCCGGCGAGGTGGCCGAGCGCTACGAGAAGGCGATGCTGCTGCGGCGCATCAAGCTGGCCGAGGTGCTGATCATGGGCGCCGGCTGCGCCGCGCTGTTCTCGGGCAGCGTGGCGCTGATGATCGCCGTGCTCTTCGGGATGGGCGTGCAGTCGACCTTCTTCGGACCGATCAAGTACTCGATCCTGCCGCAGCACCTGCACCGTGACGAGCTGGTCGGCGGCAACGGCCTGGTCGAGCTGGGCACCTTCCTGGCGATCCTGCTGGGCACCATCGCCGGCACCCAGTTGGTCACCCGATCCGGAGGCAGCCTGCTGCCGGTCAGCGCGGTGCTGTTGACGGTGGCCGTGGCCGGCTGGCTGACTGCGCGGCGCATTCCGGACGCACCACCCACCGCCCCGGGGCTGGTGCTGCGCTTCAACCCGCTGGTGCAGACCTGGCGGCTGGTGCGCGACACCGCCGGACAGCGGGTGATCTTCCAGTCGATCCTGGGCATCAGCTGGTTCTGGTTCATGGGCGCCACCTACCTGGCGCAGTTCCCGGTGTACGCCCGCGATGTGCTCGGTGGCGATGCCGACGTGTTCACGCTGCTGCTGGCCAGCTTCTCGATCGGCATCGGTGCAGGCTCGATGCTGTGCTCGCGCTTGTCTCACGGTCGGTTGGAGATCGGGCTGGTCCCGCTCGGGGCGATCGGCATCACGCTGTTCGGTATCGATCTGGTGCTGGCCACTCCCGCGGTGCCGTTCGGCCAGGCGCTGGGGCTATCGGCCTTTCTGGCCCATGTCGCTGCCTGGCGGGTGCTGCTGGACGTGATCCTGATCGGCCTGTCGGGCGGCTTCTTCATCGTGCCGCTGTACGCGCTGATCCAGACCGAGGCGGCGCCCGAGCGACTGTCGCGCACGATCGCCTGCACCAACATCATGAACGCGCTGTTCATGGTGGTTTCGGCGCTGACGGCCCTGGCGCTGTTGGGGGCCGGGTTGTCGATTCCGACCTTGCTGCTGGTCATGGCCCTGGTCAACGCGCTGGTGGCGGTCTACATCTTCCGCCTGGTGCCCGAGTTCCCGATGCGCTTCCTGATGTGGGGACTGATCCACACGCTGTACCGGGTGCGCCCGCTGGGGCTTGCGCGCCTGCCGACCAGCGGCGCGGCGATCCTTGCCCCCAACCATGTCAGCTACGTCGATGCGTTGATCCTGTCCGGCACCTTGAAGCGGCCGGTGCGCTTCGTCATGCACCACCGCATCTTCGAGGTGCCGGTGCTGAACTTCGTGTTCCGGACCGCCCGCGCCATCCCGATCGCCGGGCGGCGCGAGGATCCGGCACGCTACGAGGCGGCCTTCGTGCAGATGCGCGAAGCGCTGGAGGCGGGCGAGCTGCTGTGCCTGTTCCCCGAAGGCCAGCTGACGCGTGACGGCGAGATCGGCGAGTTCCGGCCCGGGCTGATGCGCCTGCTCGAGACCCATCCGGTACCGGTGCACCCGGTCGCGCTGCGCGGGCTGTGGAAGAGCCTGTTCAGCCGCAGCGGCGCGGGGCCGTTCCTGACGTGGCCGAGGCGACTGTTCGCACGCATCGAGGTGAAGGTCGGCGCGGCGATGCCGGCCGGCTCGTTCACCATCGAACAAGTGCGTGAGCGGGTGCTCGCGTTGCGCGGGGACCGTCGCTGATAGGGTCTGTCGAAGGCGCCATTGCACGCGCCATCGTGCAAGCGTCATTGCAGGCTCCCTCGCAGGCCGGGGCGCGCCGGTGGCATACTCGCCGCCCGCCCCGATGCTGGATGAGCCTTGACTGACGCCGACGAGCTGCTGCCCGAGGGCGTGCCGCTGCACCGCCACAGCCTGTCGGTGCGCTGGGGCGACATGGATGCGCTGGGGCACGTCAACAACATCATGTACTTCCGCTTCTTCGAGCAGACCCGCATCGCCTGGTACGAGCAGGCCGGGTTCGCCCCGCTGGGCAGCGGCGATACCGGCATGGTGATCGTCGACAACCACGCCGAGTACCTGCGCCCGGTGGTGTACCCGGCAGCGATGGACATCCGCATGGCCGGCCACTCGCCGGGCGGCAGCTCGTTCGTGTCCACCTATACCCTGGTGATCGACGGCACGCTGTACACCCGTGGCCGTTCCAAGGTGGTGTGGGTGAACCTGACCAGCGGTCGATCCACGCGCCTGCCCGATGCCTTGCGCGCTCGGCTGGAGCCGAATCGGCATGCCTGACACGGATGCCGGATTCTGCGAGCGCTGCGGGCGGGGCATGCAACGGCGCGTGCCCGAGGGCGACAACCGCGAGCGGCGCGTGTGCCCGGGCTGCGGGCACATCGCCTACGAGAACCCCAAGAACGTGGTCGGTTGCCTGCTCGAGTGGCAGGGCAAGGTGCTGCTGTGCCGACGCGGCATCGAGCCGCGTCATGGCCTGTGGACCGTTCCGGCAGGCTTCATGGAAAATGGCGAGAGCACCATCGCCGGGGCGGCGCGCGAGGCCTGGGAAGAGGCCACGGCACGTAGCGATGACCTTCGCCTGTTCGCGCTGTACAACCTGCCGCGCATCAGCCAGGTCTACATCCTGTTCCACGGCACGCTGAAGGATGGGCTGGCCGAGGCCAACGAGGAGACGCTGGAGGTCGACCTGTTCGACGAGGCCGACATCCCCTGGCAGGAACTGGCCTTTCCCGTGGTCACCGAAACCTTGCAGCGCTGGATCGCGCATCGCCACCAGCGCAGCGCCCGCGTGCACCACGGCGACATATCCAGCCGCCCCGGTGCCCCTCTAGAGATCCTTCGTCACCCGGCATGAACGAGCACGACAACCCCTTCCTGATCGATGCGGTGGAACTGGCCGCGCAGCTGGACGAGCCGGACGTGCGCGTGGTCGATGCGTCCTGGTATCTGCCCGACACCGGGCGCGACGGGCGGGCCGAGTACCTGCAACGACGCGTGCCCGGCTCGGTGTTCTTCGACATCGAGAAGATCGCCGACGCAGGCTCCGGCCTGCCGCACACGCTGGCCGCTCCCGAGGCCTTCGCCGCCGCCGTCGCCGCGCTGGGCATCGGCGATGAGGATCGCATCGTGGTGCTCGATGGCATGGGCCTGTTTTCGGCCGCTCGGGTGTGGTGGAATTTCCGCTGGCTGGGCGCCGACAACGTGCGCATCCTGGACGGCGGCCTGCCGGCCTGGGAACGCGCCGGATTGCCGTTGGAGTCCGGCGAGCCCGCCGCCCCCCGGCCCAGCGTGTTCACGCCGCGGGTTCGCACCGGGTGGCTGGCCGATCTGGACGAGGTCACCGCCGCGCTGGACGAGCAGGGCACGGTGGTCATGGACGTTCGCCCCAGCGCCCGATTCGCCGGCAGCGTCCCCGAGCCGCGCGAGGGCATGCGCGCCGGGCACATGCCCGGTGCGGTCAACCTGCCGTTTCCCGATCTGGTGCACGAAGGGCGATTGCGCGATCCGGAGCAACTGCAACGGCTGATCGCCGCGGTCGGCATCGGGCCGCAGGATCGCGTGGTGACCAGTTGCGGTTCGGGCGTGACCGCCGCCATCGCGATCCTGGCGCTGGAGAGCATCGGGCACTCGCGTCATGCGCTGTACGACGGTTCCTGGTCGCAGTGGGGCGCGCGCGAAGACACCGCGGTTGCCATCGGCGACGGCTCCCCGCGCAACGACACCATCGACCGGCTGCTCTCGCACACCAGCATCCGCGCGTTCAGCGACCGGGCGATCGACGATGCCACGGTGCGCACGCTGATCGCCTGCGCCCAGGCCGCGGCCACCTCGAGCAACGTGCAGGCCAGCACCGTGATCCAGGTGCGCGATGCGGGCACCCGAGCCGAGATGGCCCGGCTGGCCGGGAACCAGGCCTACGTGGCCACCGCACCGGTGTTCCTGGTCTGGTGCGCCGACCTGAAGCGCGCCGCCGATGCCTGCGCCCGCGCCGGCGGACAGTTCGAGCCCGGCATGACCGAGCACTTCATCATCGCCACCGTCGATGTGGCGCTGGCCGCGCAGAACGCGGTGGTGGCGGCCGAATCGCTCGGGCTGGGCGTGTGCTACATCGGCGGTATCCGCAACGCGCCGAGCGAAATGGCCGACCTGCTCGGTCTGCCCGATCAGGTCTACCCGGTGTTCGGCCTGTGCCTTGGCTATCCGGATCATCTGCCGCAGTTGAAGCCGCGCCTGCCGCTGGATGCGGTGCTGATGCAGGAGCGCTACCAGGCCGATGCGCAGGCGGCGCAGGTGGCCGACTACGACGAGACGCTGCTCGGCTACTACGCGCAGCGTGCAAGCCATGCCAAGGTCAGCGACTGGAGCGGCGCGATGCGGGCGCTGGTGGGCAAGGAATCCCGCCCGTGGATGCGCGAGTTCCTGTCCCGGCGCGGGTTCCGGATGCGTTGAGCGAACTCTGCGACCCGGCGCATCGGCGCCGGGTCGCCAAGCGCTACAGCTCGCGAAGCTCCCGCCTCAGGATCTTGCCCACGTTGGTCTTGGGCAGCTCGTCCACGAACTGCACGATGCGCGGGCACTTGTAGCCGGTCAGGTTCTGCTTGCAGTGCGCCTTGATCATCGCCTCGCTCAAGGCCGGGTCGGACTTGACCACCACCACCTTCACCGCCTCGCCGGAGTGCTCGTCGGGCACGCCGATCGCGCCGACCTCCAGCACGCCCTCCAGACCGGCGATCACGCCCTCCACCTCGTTGGGGTACACGTTGAAGCCGGACACCAGGATCATGTCCTTCAGGCGATCCACGATGCGGATGAAGCCGGTCGGCGCCATCACCGCGACATCGCCGGTGTGCAGCCAGCCGTCCGCATCGACCGTCTTGGCGGTCTCTTCGGGACGCTGCCAGTAGCCCTTCATGACCTGCGGGCCGCGGATGCACAGCTCGCCGGGTTCCCCGTCCGCCACCGCCCTATTGTCCTCGTCGCGAATGGAGGCGTGGGTGGAGGAGATGGGCAGCCCGATCGAGTGGTTGAACTCGGTCGAGGCGATCGGATTCATGCAGGCGGCCGGGCTGGTCTCGGTCAACCCGTAGGCCTCGATCAGCGGATTGTGCGTGACCTCCATCCAGCGCTTGGCCACCACTTCCTGCACCGCCATGCCGCCGCCCAGGGTCAGCTTGAGCGAGGAGAAGTCCAGTGCACGAAAATCCTCGCGCGCCAGCAGGGCGTTGAACAGCGTGTTCACGCCGGTGAAGCAGGTGAACGGCGTCTTGGACAGGTCCTTCACGAACGCCGGCAGGTCGCGCGGATTGCTGATCAACAGGTTCAACGCGCCGAGCCGCATGAAGGTCAGGCAGTTCGCCGTCAGGGCGAAGATGTGGTAAAGCGGCAGGGCGGTCACGATGACCTCCTCGCCTTCCTCCAGGTCGGCCACCGACAGCCATTCGGAGGCCTGCAGCACGTTGGCCGTCATGTTGCCGTGGGTCAGCATGGCTCCCTTGGCCACGCCGGTGGTGCCGCCGGTGTACTGCAGGAAGGCCAGGTCATCGTGGCCCAGCTCGGTGCTCACACGCGGCAGGCTGGTGCCGCGCTTGATGACGTCCTTGAAGCCGTGCGAGCCGGGCAGGCTCCAGGCGGGCACCAGCTTCTTGACGTGGCGCACCACCGTGTTCACCAGTAGGGACTTCGGAAAGTCCAGGAGGTCGCCGAACGCGGCCACCACGACGTGCTTGACCTCGGTGCGCGCGATCACCTTCTCGACCACTGAGGCGAAGGCCTCCACCACCACCAGCGCGGTGGCACCCGAATCGCGCAGCTGGTGCTCCAGCTCCCTTTCGGTGTACAGCGGGTTGGTGTTGACCACCGCGCAGCCGGCGCGCAGGGCGCCGAACACCACCACCGGGTACTGCAGCAGGTTGGGCATCATGACCGCGATCCGGTCGCCCTTCTGCAGCCCCGCCTCGTGGCGTAGCCAGGCGGCGAAGGCGTGCGCCAGCCGGTCCAGCTCGGCGTAGTCGATGGTCTTGCCGAAGTTGCGGAACGCCGGCTTGTCGGCGAACCGGGCCGCCGACTCGTCGAAGATCGACACCACCGAGTCGTAGCGCGACACGTCGATGGTCGGCGACACCCCGGTCGGGTAGGAGGCCAGCCAGGGCGCAGGCGGCTCGGGCGGTGCTGCCGCGGTGCGGGGGGAATCGGAGGGTTGCTCGGCCATGCGATGTCCTGGTCGGTTAGGCGCCCGCGGGCGCATCAAGCGGTCGAGCGCCCGGACGCGGGAGCGCCCTCAAGCGGCCAGGCCGCAGCACTTCTTGAACTTCTTGCCGCTGCCGCAGGCGCAAGGATCATTGCGGCCCTGCTTGGGCGTGTCACGGGTGAACTGGCCGACCTCGGGGACCTCCGCATCGCGGAAGTACCACTGGCCGTGGTATTTCTCGAACAGGGCGCGTTCGTGGTGGGCATGGCGGCGCCGGGCGCTGTCACGGTAGCGGGCGATGAATTCGACCTTGCCTCGATCATCGTCCGGGCCACCTTGCTCGGTGTCGCGAAGCTCCAGGCCGATCCAGTCCGACTCGGCCGCCCAGCGACGCGTGGCATCGACATCGATCTCGCCGCGGGTGGCCGGGTGGTGGGTGGCGACGATGAAATCCATCGCCCCGGCGACGTGGGCGGTGTAGCGGGCACGCATCAGCGTGGCCGCCTCCGGTGGACGCTCGTCGCCGTCCAGCCAATGGCCGCAGCAGGGCTGGAAGTGCGTGCCCGAACCGCAGGGGCAGGGGGCGTCGGCCGCGATGGCGGCGAAGTCGGGATCGCTCATGGAGCGAAGTCTAGTGCCCTTTTGTCATGGATTCGTCATCCGACTTCGCGAGTTGCCGCCGCTAATGCTCGTAGACGCGCGCACCGTCCGCATCGCGCGTGTACGGAAACTCCACCCGCAGCAGGCGTGGGCCCTGCATCAGCACGCGGCCGGCATCGCGGAACGCGCTCTGGGTGGTGAACTCGAACACGAATTCGCGGCGCAGCCCCAGCGAGCCGCCGGGCAATCGCACCGCCCGGCGGCGCGACAGCGCCACGCTCTGGTCCAGGAACTGGACCTTGCGTTGCCGGCAGGCGCGGCGCGCGTGCTCGATCGCCTGTTCGCGCGCGCGCGCGCCGGTCCACCAGTACAGCAGCGCGGCGGCGGGCAGGGCGACGGCAAGAACGTCGAGCAGGGCGAGGCCGGTCATGCGCTCCTTATACTGCACCTCAGCTTCTCTCACCCGACGCCCCGACGATGTCCCAGACCCCCGAGATCGATGCGCTGCCAGCCGCCACTCGCACCGAACTGGAGGCGGCCGCGTTCCGCACGCTGGTCGAGCACCTGCGCACCCGCAGCGATGTGCAGAACATCGACCTGATGACCCTGGCAGGCTTCTGCCGCAACTGCCTGTCCAAGTACTACGTGGCCGCCGCCACCGAGCGCGATATCCCGATCGACTACGAACAGGCGCGCACGCGGGTGTACGGCATGCCCTACGCCGAGTGGAAGGCGGCCCACCAGCTCGAGGCCACGCCCGAGCAGCGCGAGGCCTATGCCAAGAGCCATGGCTGATCCGGGCGCCGATGCGCCGGATGTCGCCGCGGCGCTCGACGGGCGGATCGCCGCGCTGCTGAGCGGCGAGGCCGGCGGCCATGCCCGGCTGCTGATCAGCGGCGAATTGCCGGCGTCGGTGCGTGCCGCCCTGCCGGCGGGCTGCGAGGTGCTGGCGAACGATCCCGAGGCGCCCGATGCCCCGAGCACCGGGCAGGGCGATACCGTCGAGCGCGTGCCGGTGGCGGTGCTGGTCCTGGAGGACGCCCGACCCGGGGACGGAACCGAGGCCCGGCTGGGCAGCGCCTGCCGCCGCTTCCCCGGTCGGGTCGTGGTGTGGCAGCGCGATGGCGATGCCCATCCGCCCCTGCCGGCCACCCGCTTCTTCGCGCACGGCTTCCGGCGTCTGCTGTGCGACGAGCACCAGGGCGTTCGCCACGCGGTGTACGAGTACCGGCTGGCCGACTACAAGCGGGCACCGGATTGGCTGAACGCCCGCTTCTGGGCGAACCCGGAGCGTTTTACCCGGGTGGATTGACCCCGGGCCGGGCGGTGGGCAGCGTGCGGCAATCGGTGTATGGTCCCGGCGATCGTCCCGGAACCGAGAACTGCCTCTCTTGACCACCATCGACATCACCGAACTGCTGGGCGACGGCATCGGACCCGAGCTGGCCAGATCGGTGCATGCGGTGGCCGATGCGCTGCCGGCCGATTTCCGCTGGCACCCGGTCGACTGGAGCCTCGAGAACCGCGAGGCCGGCGGCGATGCGGTGATCGACGAGGCCGAGGCCTCGATGCGCAAGACCCGTCTGGCGGTGAAGTACCCCACCGTGACCAAGTCGGTCAGCCCGAACGCGCTGATCCGCCGTCGTCTGGGTTTCAGCGTGATCTATCGGCCGGCCATCGCGATCAAGGGCATTCACTCCAATTTCAAGGAGGACGTGAACCTGCACATCGTCAGGATCGCCACCGGCGGCACCTACGATGATCCGGGCCAGCTGATCGGCAAGGATGCGGCGGTGTCGCTGCGCATGGTCGAGCGCCAGCCATGCACCCAGGCGGCCAAGTTCGCCTTCGAGCTGGCGCGCAAGAAGGGGCTGACCTACGGGGACCACCACTACTCGGTCACCTCTTCGTCCAAGCACACCATCCAGCGCGTCACCGACGGGCTGTTCGAGGACGTGGTGGCCAAGGTGCACGAGGACTACCCGGACGTTCAGCACAACGTCGAGCTGTTCGATGCGCTGCTGGCCAAGATCATCCTGGATCCCTCCAGCTACGAGGTGGTGCTGGTGCTCAACGAGTACGGTGACTTCCTGTCGGACATGGCCTCCGGGCTGGTCGGCAGCCTGGGTACCGGCTCCAGCGGCAACTACTCGTTCGACGAGAACAACGAGATCGACGTGGCCATGTTCGACCCCGCCGGCGGCACCGCACCCGACATCGCTGGCAAGAACATTGCGAATCCGGCGGCGGTGCTGCTCTCGTTCGGCATGTTGCTCGATCACGTGGATCGCTACGATCTCGGTCACGCCCTGCGCTTGTCGCTGCTGGGCGCCATCGAGAGCGGACAGAGCACGCGCGATCTGGGCGGCTCGCTGAACACCGACGAGTTCACCGACGCGGTGATCGCCGGCATGCCGGCACACTACCCGGCCAACACCTAGAAGCGGTCCCGAGCGATGAACGCACGCCCCGACGACATGCACGATGTTCCGTCGATGGAGGCCTACCAGGCGTCCTCCGCCCTGGGAGGGGCCAATGCGGCCTGGTTGGAAACGCAGTACGAGCAGTTCCTGGCCGATCCCAATTCGGTCGAGCCGGCCTGGCGAGACTACTTCCAGACGCTGCCGATGGTGGCCGAGAACGCGCGCGAGATCGCTCACGCACCGGTGCGCGAACGCTTCAGGAAGCTGATCGGGCGCAGCGGCGGCGGTGCGGCCAGCGGCGCGGCGCCTTCGCTGGGCTCGCCGGCCGAGCTGAAGCAGATCTTCGTCACCCAGCTGATCAACGCCTATCGGGTGCGCGGCCACCAGCTCGCCAGGACCGACCCGCTGGGCGTGACCACCGATGCGGCGGTGCGCGAGGTGCGCTTGAACGAGAACGGCCTGTCGGAGGCGGACCTGGACACCGTGTTCCCGACCCCGAGCCTGGAGGGCCTGGACGCCGCACCGCTCAAGGACATCATCTCGCACCTGGAAAAGTGCTATTGCGGCTCGATCGGGTACGAGTTCATGTACATCGATTACACCCCGCAGAAGGAATGGCTGCAGCAGCGTATCGAGAGCGTGGCCTCGGCGCCGGCGCTGGATCCGGACATGCGGCGCTGGGTGCTGGAGCGGGTCACCGCCGCCGAGAGCATGGAACGACACCTGGGCTCGCGCTACGTCGGGCAGAAGCGCTTCTCGCTGGAGGGCGGCGAGAGCCTGATCGTGATCATGAGCGAGCTGGTGCGCCGAGCGGGGGCTGCCGGGGTGCGCGACATGGTCATCGGCATGGCCCACCGCGGCCGGTTGAACGTGCTGGTCAACATCCTGGGCAAGAACCCGGCCGAGCTGTTCGAGGAGTTCGAGGGCAAGCGTCAGACCAACCTGTCCTCCGGCGACGTGAAGTACCACCAGGGCTTCAGCTCGGACATCCGCACCCCTGACGGGCACATGCACCTGTCGATGGCGTTCAACCCGTCGCACCTGGAGATCGTCTCGCCGGTGGTGGAAGGCTCGGTGCGTTCGCGTCAGGACCGCTACGGCGACAAGCAGGGCGAGCGGGTCATCCCGATCGCGATCCATGGTGACGCCGCCTTCGCCGGGCAGGGCGTGGTCATGGAGACCTTCAACATGGCGGACTCGCGCGGCTTCTCGACCAAGGGCACCGTGCACATCATCATCAACAACCAGATCGGCTTCACCACCAGCAACTCCAAGGACGCGCGCTCCACGCTGTACGCCACCGACGTGGCGAAGATGATCAACGCCCCGATCTTCCACGTGAACGGCGACGACCCGGAAGCGGTGCTGTTCGTCACCCAGGTGGCGCTGGACTTCCGCATGGCGTTCAAGAAGGACGTGGTCATCGACATGGTCTGCTACCGCCGCCACGGCCACAACGAGACCGACGAGCCGTCGGTCACGCAGCCAATCATGTACCAGAGCATCAAGTCCACCGCGACCACGCGAAAGCTGTACGCCGATCGCCTGGTCGAGGCCGGCGTGATCGAGTCCAGCGAGCCGGACGCCATGGTCGATGCCTACCGCGCCGCGCTGGACGCCGGCGAGACGGTCGCCCCGGACGTGCTCGAGGGGGTCGGCGAGGCACCCGAACTGCAGGTCGACTGGAGCAAGTACACCGAGGACGACTGGCAGGTGTCCTACGAGGCCAAGGTGCCGCTGAGCACGATCAAGGCGCTGGCCGACAAGCTCAACACCATGCCGGAGGGTCTGGCGCTGCACTCGCGCGTCAACAAGATCGTCCAGGACCGACGCAAGATGGCCGCCGGCGCGCTGCCGCTGGACTGGGGCTTCGCCGAGACGATGGGCTACGCCACGTTGCTCAACGAAGGCTACGACGTGCGCCTGTCGGGGCAGGACTCGGGGCGCGGCACGTTCGCCCACCGTCACGCGGTGCTGCACAACCAGAACCAGCGCGGTGCGCACGTGCCGCTGCGCGAGGTGGCCGACGCCAACTTCCTGGTGATCGATTCGGTGCTGTCCGAGGAGGCCGTGCTGGCCTTCGAGTACGGCTACGCCACCGCCGACCCGAACACGCTGGTGCTGTGGGAGGCGCAGTTCGGCGACTTCGCCAACGGCGCCCAGGTGGTCATCGACCAGTTCATCAGCTCGGGCGAGACCAAGTGGGGCCGGCTGTGCGGTCTGACGCTGCTGCTGCCGCACGGCTACGAAGGGCAGGGGCCGGAGCACTCCTCGGCCCGGCTCGAGCGCTTCCTGCAGCTGTGCGCCGAGGACAACATGTCGGTGCTGATGCCGTCCACGCCCGCGCAGTGCTACCACATGTTGCGACGCCAGATGCTGCGCCCGATGCGCCGACCGATGATCGTGCTCTCGCCCAAGAGCCTGCTGCGTCATCGTCTGGCGGTATCCACGCTGGAGGAGCTGGCCGATGGCCAGTTCCAGCCGGTGATCGACGAAATCGATGACATCGACGCCAAGGGTATCGAGCGCATCGTGTTCTGCGCCGGCAAGGTCTACTACGACCTGCTGGAGGCACGCCGCGAGGCCGAGATCGATACCGTGGCGCTGGTGCGCCTGGAGCAGCTCTACCCGTTCCCCTACGATGCGATGACCGAGACGATCGCGCGCTATCCGACGGCCAGCTCGATCGTGTGGTGCCAGGAAGAGCCGCGCAATCAGGGCGCCTGGCGCTCCAACCGTCACCGCATCGAACGGGTGCTGCCCGAGGCCATCGACGATGTCGAGTTCTGCGGACGCGCACCGTCGGCCTCGCCTGCCAGCGGCTACATGGCCCAGCATCTGCGTGAGCAGAAGCAGCTGGTGCAGGAAGCGCTCGGCATCGTCGCCGGTGCCGGTCGGCGCTGAGTGATATCCGCAACGCCCCTTTCCCCGTCACACCCTCCCCACGAACGCCGTGAGTGCCGTGCATGAGCAGTGAAATCAAGGTCCCGACCCTGCCCGAATCGATCGCCGATGCGCTGATCGTCACCTGGCACAAGCAGGAAGGCGATGAGGTCAAGCGCGACGAGGTGATCGTCGAGGTGGAGACCGACAAGGTGGTGCTCGAGGTGCCGGCCGCCGCGGACGGCGTGCTCGGCAAGATCATCGAGCCTGAAGGCACCACCGTGCAGGCCCATCAGGTGATCGGCACCATCGAGGCGGCGGGCGAGTCGAGCGGCACCACCCCGTCGGACAAGGGCGAGAAGGTGTCGGCACCGGCCGAGGACACGGGATCGGCCGACGGCGACAAGGGCACCGGCAAGGGCGCCGACAGGGGAACGCCGGCCCAGACCAGCCCAACGGTGCGCAAGCTGCTCGAGCAGCACGGCCTGAGCGCATCGGAGGTCAAGGGGACCGGCAAGAACGGGCGCATCATCAAGGAGGATGTGCAGCGGCACGTCGCCGACAGCGGTCACGGCGGCACCGCCGAACGGGCTGCCGGGCCCGGCCAGCAGGCGCCGGCCAAGGCGGCTTCCGCATCGGCTCCCCAGGGCGATGGCGACGCCGGTGGCGACATCGGCATCGGGCCGCAGGGCGAGCGCTCCGAGCGGCGCGTGCCGATGACGCGACTGCGCAAGCGCATCGCCGAGCGATTGCTGCAGGCCTCGCAGAACACCGCGATGCTGACCACCTTCAACGAGGTCGACATGTCCGGCTTCATCGCGCTCAGGAGCCAGTACAAGGACCTGTTCGAGAAGAGCCACGGTGTGAAGCTCGGCTTCATGTCGATCTTCTTGAAGGCGGCCACCGAGGCGCTCAAGCGCTACCCCGACATCAACGCCTCGATCGACGGCGACGATGTGGTCTACCACGGCTACTGCGACATCGGCGTGGCGGTGTCCAGTGAGCGCGGGCTGGTGGTGCCGGTGGTGCGCAACACCGAGTACCTGGGACTGGCCGAGATCGAGAAGGCGATCGGTGGCTACGCCGCCAAGGCGCGTGACGGCAAGCTGTCGATGGACGACATGACCGGCGGCACCTTCACGGTGTCCAACGGCGGGGTGTTCGGCTCCTTGCTGTCCACGCCGATCCTGAACCCGCCGCAGAGTGCCATCCTGGGCATGCATGCCACCCAGGACCGTCCGATCGCGGTGAACGGCGAAGTGGTCATCCGCCCGATGATGTACGTGGCGCTCTCCTACGACCACCGCATCGTCGATGGCAAGGGCGCGGTCGGCTTCCTGAAGACGATCAAGGAGCTGGTCGAAGACCCGGCCCGCGTGGTGTTCGACCTGTAGGCAACCGGTTCCCGGCCGGCGGTGGAGCTGTTCGGCTTCTCCGCAGGCTTCGTGCTCGGGGCGATCGCGGTCTATTTGCTGGCCGGGCTGGTCAAGGGCACCATCGGGCTGGGACTGCCCACCGCGGCGGTCAGCCTGATGGCCATGGCCGGCGACACCCGCGTGGCGATCGCGTTGGCCATCGTGCCGATGGTGCTGTTGAACGCTTGGCAGATTCATCGAAGCGGCGATCTGCTGGCCACCTGGCGGCGCTTTCGCCTGTTGGGCATGACGATGGCGCTCGGCATCGGTACCGTCTCGCTGCTGGCAGCGCAGGTGTCCACCGCCCTGATCACGCTGACGCTGGGCGGGGCGATCACGCTGTTCGCGATCAGCGGCCTGATCGGTACGGTACCGCGCCTGCCCGAGCGCTTCGATGCGCTCGCGCAGGCCGGTGCCGGTGCGGCGGCCGGTGCGATCGGCGGGTTGTCCGGTGTGTGGGCGCCGCCGATCGTGGTCTACCTGTCCGCGATCCGCCTGGACAAGGATGCCTTCGTGCGGGCCTCCGGGATGTTGCTGGCCCTGGGCAGCGTGGTGCTGGCGATCGGCCACTCGATCGGCGGGCTGCTGGAGCCTCGCCAGGCGCTGCTCGGCCTGTGCCTGGTGGTGCCGGCGCTGGCTGGATTCGGCATCGGCGAGCGCCTGCGGGCGCGTCTGGACGGTGACGGATTCCGGCGTACCGTGCTGCTGTTCTTCCTGGTGATGGGGATGAACCTGATCCGTCGTGGAGTCGGCCTGTCGTCGGGTGGCTGACGGCTGTGAGCGGCTGTCAGCGGTTGCCGCTCGCCGGGCCAGGAAGCTCATGCGGATAACCGTTACGCCCGGCCGGCGAGTTCAGCGATTCGCGTATCGACCCGTTAACGGACGAAGAACCCGCAGGGGCGCGATGCCGGTGCGGGCGGCCGTCGAACGGCTCCAGGCAGGGCGCCCGTCTTGCGCCATCACTCCGGACCGATGCCCGATGAACCAGCGGAACGATCTGATCGAGCGTATCCAGCAGCGGCTGGCCATCGGCGATGTCGAGTTGCCGGTGTTCGATCGGGTCGCGCTCGACATGCATTGCGAGGCGCGTGAGAACCGCCTGGACGCCCAGGGGATCTGCGAGCTGCTCGAGCAGGACCCGACGCTGGTGTCCGAGGTGCTGCGCATGGCCAACTCCAGCTTTTTCTCCGGGCTGAGCGAGGTGCGGACCCTGCGCGACGCCTGCGTGCGGCTGGGGGGCCGGCAGATCGCATCGATCGTCTTCTCGATCTCCCAGAAGCGGCTGTACAGCGCATCGGCCGGCCCGTTTCGCGATCGACTGGCCACGCTGTGGCAGCACGCCTCGTCGGTGTCGATGGCGGCACGATGGCTCGCGCTGCGTGCCCGTCAGGCAAAGCTCAGCGATGAGGCCTTCGTCGCCGGTCTGCTGCACGACGTGGGCAAGCTGTCACTGCTGCGCATCATCGAGCAGATCTCGCGGGCCGAGGGGCAGGTGCCGGGGGCTCAAGCGATCGACGAGGCGATCGCCGGGCTGAATCGACAGCATGGTGCGGAGTTATTGCAACTGTGGAATGTTCCGCAGTTGTACAGCGATGTGCAGCAGCAGCTCGGCGATGTCGCGCACGCCGATGACGAGCCGCTGCTGATCATCGTGCGCCTGGCGGATCGGGTGTGCCTGCAGGCAGGCATCGGTGGTACCCCGCCGGCGGAGCCGATCAGGCCGAACGAACTGGAACCGCTCGGTGTGAGCGATGACGATATCGATGCGCTGATCGGGGAGCTGGGCGGGCGGGAGGACGCCGACAGGCAGGCCGCCTGATGCCACGTCGACAGGCGTTAGCCCTTGCTAATCAAGCTTTTACGCCTGAGCAAGCCATCGAGATGCATGAAGGGTCGGACGTGGTTTCCCGCGATGACATCTTGCAGTTCATGCACAAGATGGGTGTAGTTTCGGATCAGTAAGCGACGCGCCGCTAACGCGTCCTGATACTCGCGGTCCGTTCTTCAAGGATCCGCATTCGATGAAAGGCATCTCTCCCGCCGTCCCGGCGATCGCTCCTCGCCCAGTACCGCATGCCCGCCTGAATCCGGTGGCCCGTGGCCTGGTCATCGCGCTGTCGCTGACGGCGTTGGCGGCGTGTTCGAGCGATGATGACGATGCGCCGGAGATGGATCCGGAGAATCCTCCCGTCACCCCTCCTGATGCGGGCGGACCGCCGATGGGGGCTTTCGCGGTCGTCATGAACGATGGTGCCAACCCGGGCAGCGTGACCTTCTTCGACACCGATCTGCAGACGCTTTCGCGCGTGCTGTCGACCGGCGCCAACGAAGGCATTGCCTTCGGCCCCGATGGCACGCTGTACCAGAACAGCGATGGCGCGGGCTTCACCGGCATCCGAGCCTTTCCGGACGCGGCAGGACGCGCCGACATGGAAGGCTTCGATGCCGGCAACGGCGACACCGAGGTCTCGTCCACCGGGGGCAAGGGCCTGAGCTACGTGAACGGTCGTCTGGCTTCCTGCGACGTGACCGACGCTGCCGCTGATCTCAAGCTTTTCCAGATCGGTGACGGACCTGCAAGTGCCACGCTCGATCTGGACGCGCCGTGCTGGGACACCTTCCACGACGTCGACAACGACCGCCTCTATGCGGCGCTGACCGACGGACGCCTGGCCGTGTTCGACGACTTCGGCGACGAGCTGGGCGAAGACGACGGTGACGATACCGACGTCGACGGCGACAGCGATGGCATGGCGGATCGAACCATCACGTTCACCGATGAGGCCGGAACCCAGATCTCGGTCAACTTGCACGGCGTGTACGCCGAGAACGGTACGGTGCTGGTGTCCGACGTGGGCGAGGCGACCTCGGCCACCGATGGCCAGTTGTTCACGTTCATGGACGATGGTTCGGTCGACGGGAACGTGACCAGCGCCGCGATCGGCGGTCCCGCGACCATGCTGGGCAATCCGGTCGACGTGGTGCTGCTCGACGGCACCGCCATCGTCGCCGAGAAGTCGAACGATGTCCTGCTCGCCTTCGAGAACGTGGCCGGCCTGGCCGGCGGTGACCTCATGCCCGATAGCATGCAACCGTTCACCAAGCCCGAGTCGATCGAGATCGTGGTCGGTACGGACGACGGTGTCGATGACATGCCGGTCGACGACGGACCGGTGGACGAGCCGGTCGACGAGCCGGTGGAAGAGCCGGTTGACGGACCGACGGATGAGCCGACGGACGAACCGGCGGATGAGCCGACGGATGACCCGGCAGATGGGCCGACGGACGGGCCGACGGATGGGCCGACGGATGGGCCGACGGACGGGCCGGCAGATGGGCCGACGGACGGGCCGACGGATGAGCCGACGGACGGGCCGACGGATGAGCCGACGGATGACCCGGCAGATGGGCCGACGGAAGAGCCGACGGATGGGCCGACGGATGAACCGGCAGATGGGCCGACGGATGGGCCGACGGATGAACCGGCAGATGGGCCGACGGACGGGCCGACGGAAGGGCCGACGGATGGGCCGACGGATGGGCCGACGGATGGGCCGGCAGATGGGCCGGCAGATGGGCCGGCAGATGGGCCGACGGAAGAGCCGACGGATGGGCCGACGGACGGGCCGGCAGATGGGCCGACGGAAGAGCCGACGGACGGGCCGACGGATGAGCCGGCAGATGGGCCGACGGATGAACCGGCAGATGGGCCGACGGAAGAGCCGACGGACGGGCCGACGGATGGGCCGGACGATGGAACGGATGACGCAGTGGACGACGATGGTCCGGCGTAAAGGTTCTGCTTCGACGGGCATGACGGGCTGACGTCACGTGCAGGTCTCCGACCCGTCCGCGCGCCGGGCGCGCCCGTCGGGGACCTGCGATGGCCGCATTCGCTTCGCGCCGTGCGATGCGGCCGATACCGCGTTCACGACTCGGGTAGTCTGCAGACCCGCAAGGTCCTGCATTTCGATGATTGATCGCTCTTCGACCGGTCCTTTCTCACCCAAGCAGGCGGTCATCGGCGCTCGCGTTGCCGATGCCGCTTCGCTGGGGCTGCACTGGTTGTACTCACCCGAGCGCATCGCGTTGATCGAGCGGACCGGGGATCTCTTGTTCCGCCAACCCGATCGCTGCCATTACGAGGGGCAGCCGGGCTACTTCGCGCATGCGGGAAGAAGCGTCGGATCGGGCTCTCAGTACGGGGAGCACCTGGACCTGATCGCTGCGTTCCTGCGGCGTGGCGAGCGCTACTCGCCTGCCGTGCATCAGCAGGAGTTCCTGGCCCGGTTCGGACCGGGTGGAAGCTGGGTCGGTTACGCGGACCGACCGACCAAGGCGCTGATCGCACGCCTTCTCAGCGAGGGCGATGACCCGCCAGCCGCGAGCGGTAGCGACGATGATCAGATGCCGATCCTGGCCGTGGTCGCGCCACTGCACGCGGTCGGTGTGTCCCGGGAAAGCGTGGTCCATGCGGTCCGCGTGATGTCCACGCATGTCGAGGCGGCCGCCGGGGCACTGGCCCTGTTCGATCTTCTCGAGGCGTTCCAGAGCGCCGATGCGCTGGATCAGCCTTCGCGGCGTCAGCGCTTAAGCGCGGTGGCGCGATCGACCGGGTCGCGATCGACCGGGTCGGAACTGGGCAGTCTGCTCACGCAGGCGCTGGACATGCCGGCGAGCGAGCCTGCCGAGTTGGCCGAGCTGTTCGGTGCGGCGTGCCATGTGCGCCAAGGTCTGCCGATCGCGTTTCACCTGGCGCTGCACATGCGCGATTTCGAGTCGGTGGTGCGCGACAACATCCGCATCGGTGGCGACAGTTGCGGTCGGGCGATGGCCATCGGCGCGTTGGCAGGGGTGACCTTCGGCGTTCCCGAGGCACTGAGCGCTCGATTGACGGTCGCTTGACGCATCGTCCGTCGCTCGATCGCGCTCGAGCATCAACCACGTTCAAGAGAGACGGGGGACAGGGCGCTATAATGCCGGGTTCCCCTGACCGTTCGGAGTTGTTCGATGTCCGATTCCTACGATGTCATCGTCATCGGTGGCGGTCCGGCTGGATACGTCGCGGCCATACGGGCCGCGCAGCTGGGCCTGAAGACCGCTTGCGTGGAGCAGTGGATCAACAAGCAGGACAAGCCGGCGCTTGGCGGCACTTGCCTGAACGTGGGCTGCATTCCCTCCAAGGCCCTGCTCGAGGCCACCGAGCTGTACGACACCGCGCGTCACGGCTTTGCCGACATGGGCATCAACGTCGGCAAGGTCGATCTGGACGTGCCGAAGATGATTGCCCGCAAGGATGACATCGTCAAGGAATTGACCGGTGGCATCGAGATGCTGTTCAAGAGCAACAAGATCACCTGGCTGAAAGGTCGCGGTACGCTGCTGGCCGATCGCCGAGTACGCGTCACCGCGCTCGATGGCAAGCGGAGCGAACACGACGCCAAGAACGTCATCCTGGCCACCGGCTCCGTGCCGATCGCTCTGAAGGCCACGCCGCTGGAAGGCACCGCGGTGGTCGATTCCTCCGGCGCGCTGGATTGGGAGGCGGTGCCGGGCACGGTGTGCGTGATCGGTGCCGGCATCATCGGGCTCGAACTGGGCAGCGTGTGGCGACGCATGGGATCCGAGGTGGTGCTCCTGGAGGCGCAGGACGCCTTCCTGCCGATGGTGGACGGCGCGATCGCCAAGGAGGCCAAGCGCACCTTCGAGAAGCAGGGACTGGATATCCGCCTGTCGACCCGCGTGATGGGCAGCGAGACGGTCAAGGGCGGTGTCAAGGTCAGCTACCAGGACGCCCAGGGCGATCACGAGATGACGGTCGACAAGCTGATCGTGGCGGTCGGGCGGCGCGCCTTCACCGAGGGCGTGCTGTCGGACGAGGCCAACGTCGAGCTCGACGAGCGCGGCCTGATTCATGTGGACGATCACTGTGCCACCAACCAGCCGGGCGTCTACGCCATCGGCGACGTGGTGCGCGGTCCCATGCTGGCCCACAAGGGGTCCGAGGAAGGCGTCATGGTGGCCGAGATCATCGCCGGCGAGCACGGTTCGGTGAACTACGCCGTCATGCCCAACGTCATCTACACCCATCCCGAAGTCGCCTGGGTCGGCCGCACCGAGGAAGAGTGCAAGGCTGAGGGCGTGGACTACCAGGTCGGCAGCTTCCCGTTCGCGGCCAGTGGCCGGGCGAAAGCCAAGGGCGATACCGGTGGGCTGGTCAAGATCATTCGCGACAAGGGCAACGACCGGCTGCTCGGTGCGCACCTGATCGGGCCGAGCGCCTCCGAGCTGCTGGCGCAGACGGTACTGGCGATGGAGTTCGATGCCACCATCGAGGACATCGCGCACACCATCCACGCGCATCCGACCCTGTCCGAGGCGGTGCACGAGGCGGCGCTCGGTGCCGATGGTCGTGCGATCCACATCGCCAATCGCAAGCGTACCTGACATCGCCGGCTGACATCACGACCGGGAACGAGCCGTCCGTTCGAGACTCGTCGGTCGCGATGACCCCCTTTCTTCGGTCGCGCCGCTGCGCGATCGATCCCTCACCGCGCGCACCGTCGCGCAGGAATCGCCGTTTCATGAATCTGCACGAATATCAGGCCAAGGCGCTATTCGCGCGCTATGGCATGCCGGTACCCCACAATCTCGTCGCGGCCACACCGGCCGAGGCGCGCGAGGCCGCCGAGAAGCTGTCCACCGACAAGGTGGTGGTGAAGGCGCAGGTGCACGCCGGTGGGCGCGGCAAGGCCGGTGGCGTCAAGCTGGTCGACACCCCGCGCGAGGCCGAGGACTATGCCAAGTCGATGCTCGGTACGCAGCTGGTCACCATCCAGACCGATGCGGCCGGCCAACCGGTCAACACGGTGCTGGTCGAGGAGACCTGTGACATCGCCAACGAGCTGTACCTGGGCATGGTCATCGACCGCGCCAGCCAGCGCGTGGTGGTCATGGCTTCCACCGAAGGCGGCATGGAGATCGAGACCGTCGCTCACGAGACGCCGGAGAAGATCCTGAAGCAGGAGCTGAACCCGCTGGTCGGTCTGATGCCGTACCAGGCTCGCGAGCTGGCGTTCGGGCTCGGCCTGAAGGGCGACCAGATCAAGCAGTTCGGCAAGCTGCTCGCTGGGCTGTGCAAGTGCTTCGTCGAGCAGGACCTGGCCTTGGTCGAGATCAATCCGCTGGTGGTCACCGGCGCCGGCGATCTGGTCTGCCTGGACGGCAAGATCAACATCGACGGCAACGCGCTGTACCGTCACAAGGACCTGCAGGAGCTGCGCGACAAGAGCCAGGAGGACGAGCGCGAGCTGCGCGCCTCCGAATGGGACCTGAACTACGTGGCCCTGGAAGGCAACATCGGCTGCATGGTCAACGGGGCCGGGCTCGCCATGGCGACCATGGACATCATCAAGCTCAAGGGTGGCCAGCCGGCCAACTTCCTGGACGTCGGGGGCGGCGCCACCAAGGAGCGCGTGGCCGAGGCGCTGAAGATCATCCTGTCCGATCCGGAAGTGAAGGGCATCCTGGTCAACATCTTCGGTGGCATCGTGCGCTGCGACCTGATCGCCGAGGGCATCATCGCCGCCGTCGCCGACGTCGGTATCAAGATTCCGGTGGTGGTGCGGCTGGAGGGCACCCGTGCGCCCGAGGGGCGCAAGCTGCTCGACGAGTCGGGTCTGGACCTGCAATCCGCCAGTGACCTCGGCGATGCGGCCGAGAAGATCATCGCAACCGTAGGAGTCGCCTCGTGAGCGTCCTGATCGACAAGAACACCCGCGTGCTGTGCCAGGGCCTCACCGGCAGCCAGGGCACCTTCCACACCGAGCAGGCGATCGCCTACGGCACCCAGGTGGTCGGCGGCGTCACGCCGGGCAAGGGCGGCACGCGCCACCTGGATCTACCGGTGTTCGACACCATGCGCGGCGCCATCGACGAGACCGCGGCGGACGCCACCGTGATCTACGTGCCGGCACCGTTCTGCAAGGACTCGATCATCGAGGCCGCCGAAAGCGGGGTGAAGCTGATCGTGTGCATCACCGAGGGCATTCCGACGCTGGACATGCTCGAAGCCCGCATCGCCGTGGCGCAGAACGGGGTGCGACTGGTCGGCCCGAACTGCCCGGGCGTCATCACGCCCGGCGAATGCAAGATCGGCATCATGCCGGGGGCGATCCACAACGCCGGCAAGGTCGGCATCGTGTCGCGCTCGGGCACGCTGACCTACGAATGCGTCAAGCAGACCTCGGACCTGGGCTATGGACAGAGCACCTGCATCGGCATCGGCGGCGATCCGATCCCGGGCACCAGCTTCATCGATGCCCTGGCCCTGTTCGCCGAGGATCCCCAGACCGAGGCGATCCTGATGGTGGGCGAGATCGGTGGCACGGCCGAGGAAGAGGCGGCCGAGTTCATCCAGTCGAACGTCAAGAAGCCGGTGTCGGCCTACATCGCCGGTGTCACCGCACCGCCGGGCAAGCGCATGGGGCACGCCGGCGCGATCATCGCCGGTGGCAAGGGCACCGCCGACGACAAGTTCGCAGCGCTGGAGAAGGCCGGCGTCACGATCACCCGCTCCCCGGCCGAGCTCGGCCTGGCCGTCCAGCAAGCCACCGGCTGGTAGAGGTGGGGTCGGACCCTGGTAGTGCCTTGATCTACAACGATTAAGCCGAGAAAAAGGCGCTTGCAACACCGTTGCAGGCGCCTTTTTCCGGCCCGGAAGACGCCTCTAACGTCCACGCCGCTCCCTACGCGGCGCCCCGTCAGGCCGGGTCCGCATCCAGCGCGCCGTCCGCATCCTGCGAAGGCGCATCGGCCTCGCTGCCCGGCCGCCAGACCGCCGGTTCCGCTGCCGCATAGGCGGCTACACCGTTCGGGTAGCTGACCAGTTCGAGCTGCTGCCCCCAGGGGGCCAGGAACTGCACCCAGGCCAGCCCCGCGCTCGGCCCATCCACCAGGCGCTTGACCTCGCCCAGCACGATCAGCTGGTGGGCGCGCAGCGTATCGACACCGGCATCGATGTCATCGACGTAGAGGCCCAGGTGCGAGCCGCCGACGGCGCTCGGCGAGGGAGGGGTTCGCGCAGCGAGTTCCGCACCGGCTTCATCGGCCGCCCCGGCGGGTTGCCGATACTCGAACAGCTCCAGCGCCGGTCCGTGACCCAGGCGCAGCATCACCAGCCGCTCGATCACCGCCGCCGGATCGATGCCCAGGTTCACCGCCATCCAGTTGTCGCTCGCGCTGAGCGGCCCGGTCTCGTACAGCGTGGCGGCACCGAGCACCTCGGTGAAGAAGCTCACCGCCTCGTTCATGTCGGGCACCGTCAGCCCGATGTGTTCGATGCCGCGTAGGCCGGCAAGCGGTGCGGGCGGGTCGGAGGCCATGGGCAAGGATCGGGTGGCGGGCGGACCAACCACGATACAACAGGAAAACCGGGATTCGTTCCCCGGCGCGATAAGCTCCCGGCCTCTCACGCCTTCCGGAACGCACCGCATGTTGCCGATTCGATTCACCCGGCGCGCGGTGCCGAGACGCCTTGCAGCCGCGCTGGCCGCCGCGATCGTGGCATCGCTGGGCAGCGCATGCGCAACGGTCGCGCCGGCGCCGGCTCCCGAACCGGGCGAGGCGTTGTCCGAGCGAATCGAGCGCGAGCTGCAGGCCGAGCGCGATCGCGTCGAACGCTTCGGCGATCTGCCCGACGCCGCCGACGCCGGTGTACCGACGCCGCGGGACGACGAGGCGGCCGGGGCATCCGGTGCGGCCACGCCGGGCGTGGTGAGCGAACGGGCACGGCTGGAGCGTCGCAACGCCTTCAACCCCTACGTGCTGACCGCGCACCGGCAGAACTACATCCTGCCCGCCTACGGCACCACTTCGCTGAACGAGTCGGTGTACGAGGACAACGATATCGGCTACGCGGACCTGCAGCCGGTGGAGCTGCGCTTCCAGCTCAGCCTGAAGGCCCAGCTGAACGGGCGGGACATGTTGCTCAAGGACGATGCGTTGTGGTTCGGCCTGACATTGGAGGCGCTGTGGCAGGTCTACAACGGCGACGATTCACGACCGTTTCGCGAGTCCAACTACACACCGGAATTCTTCTATCAGAAGCCGCTGCTGTGGGGGCCGTTCGGCGGCAGCACCACCTTCCTGCTCGGCATCGCGCACCAGTCCAACGGTCAGCAGGTCGGTCTGTCGCGCAGCTGGAACCGGGTGTACACCGGCCTGATCTACGAGCGCGGAAGCTTTGCCCTGCAACTGCGTCCCTGGTACCGCATCCCCGAGGACGAGAAGGACACCCCGGACGATCCACGCGGTGACGACAATCCCGATCTCATCGACTTCCTCGGGCACGGCGACCTATCGCTGTACTGGCGTCACCTGACCCGCGAGTACGGCATGCTGCTGCGTGCCAACACCGACACCGGCAAGGGCGCGGTGCGCATCAGCTACACCTTTCCATTCAACGACAGGTTCCGGGGGTTGGTTCAGTACTTCGCAGGCTACGGCGAGTCGCTGATCGACTACGACCACTTCCAGCATCGTCTGGGCGTGGGCATCGCGCTGACCGATCTGAACTAGGCTCTGGGCTTGTACGCATCTGTCCAATAGAGCCTGGGCGCACAACGAAGCGTGCGCACCGAAGCGCGCGCCGCGGCAGGATCGCGCCTCAGCGCAGGGACCGTTGCCAGGCCTGGCCGTTTCCCGGGGCCTGGAAACGCGCGGCATCGATCCCACGGGCCAGCAGTGCATCGGTCAACGCCTGCACCGGGGCATCGTGAGCCTCATCGGTCAGCTGGAAGGTGCCATGGTGAATCGCGATCGATGGTGGCCCGCCCAGTTGCAGGAAGGCCTCGACCGCCTCGGCCGGGTTCATGTGCTGAGGCGTCATGAACCAGCGCGGCTCGTAGGCGCCGATCGGCAGCAGGGCCAGCGCGAACGGGCCGAGCCGTTCGCGGGCCTGCGTGAAGTGGCTTCCGTCGCCGAAGCCGGTGTCCCCGGCGAAATACACGCCCGGTGCGCTCGAATCGTCGGCGCAGCGCAGCACGAAGCCACCCCACAGGGCCCGGTTGCGATCGTTCAATCCGCGCGCGGTCCAGTGGCGAGCCGGCACCAGCGTGACCTCCAGGCCGGACGCGGCATCGCAGGTCACCGTCGTGCCTTGCCACCAATCCAGCTCGGTGGCCGCGATGCCGCAGCGCCTGCGCAACAGCGCGGCATGGCCGAGCGGCACGATCACCTGCGGTTGGTGACCACGTTGCAGGCGCTGCAGGGTGCGCACGCACAAGTGGTCGTAGTGGCCGTGGCTGAGCAGCACCGCATCGATCGGCGGCAGGTCGTCGAAGGCGATGCCCGGCGCCCGGTGGCGGGCCGGTCCGGCGAATCGGAACGGGCTGACGCGGTGCGCCCAGACCGGATCGGTGAGCACGTTCAGTCCGTGCAGCTGCAGCAGCACCGTGGCGTGATTGACCAGCGTGGCGCGCAGGGCATCGCCCTCGATGCGGCGGTGCAACGCCGCCGGGGTCGGGTTGTCCATCCAGCGCGGCCAGCGAGCCGGCTTGCGGGTCACCGCCCAGCGCAGCACGTCGGTGCCGCCGTTGGGCGGCGGCCCGTCCGGGTTGATGAAACGACCCTTTTCGGTGTTCTGCATGGGGGATCAGTCTCCGATCAGGTAGTCGCGACCGTGCACCAGTCCCTGTTCCCGGCACCAGGCACGAACCGCCGCACGGGCCGCCGGCTGGGTGACCGCGCCGATCAGCAGGGCATCGGCGCGGCAGCGTAGCAACGTGGTGTAGTCGATGACATCCCGGTGGCGTTTGCGCCACCGACGCTTCGGCCCGTCCAGATCGACGAAGCCGAGCACCGGCACCGCGTTATCCAGCAGCGCATCGCACCAACGCCGCGCACTGCGGCCCACCCCGGCGATCCACGCGCCGCGTCCGGCGTCCAGTCCGAGGCCGGCTGCCGGCGAGGCGGCCAGGCGCGCCTTCATGGTGATGAAGGCTTCGCGCCGATAGCGTGGATCGGTGCGGGTCAGCCGCTCGGGATGTTCGCGCCAGTCCAGCAGCGTCGGTTCCGGCTTGGACATCGGCACGCCCGCGCACCAGGCGCGCAGCACGAACTCGTGATCCTCGGGAAAGTCGCCATCCCGGTAGCCGCCCAGGCGCTCGAACAGGGCGCGCTCGGCGAACCAGGTGGGGTGTGGCAGCGGGCTCTCGACGAAGCAGCTCTCGCGCACCGCCGTCTCGTCGACCAGTTCGTTCAGCCAGTGCGCGTAGCGCTGGCTGCCCGCGCCCACCCCCTCGGTTCGACCGTGCTCGTCGATCAGCCGTACCCGCGCACCGACCAGCCCCGGCACGGGCATCGCCTGCAGGTGCGCCCGCTGGATCGCCAGGCGATGCGGGTCGGCCACGTCGTCATCGTCCATGCGCGCCACGTAGCGTCCGCGCGCCGCCTGCAGCCCGGTGTTCAATGCGCCGACGATGCCGGGGGCACGGCGCGCGATGAGGCGGATGCGGGCATCGTCCGGCAGCCGTTCGCGCAGCGCCTGGACATCGTCGCGACCGATCACCAGCAGTTCCAGGTCCGGCTCGCTCTGGGCGAGCACGCTGTGCACCGCCTCGACGGTCGTTGCGCGCGCAGCGCCGACCGGCAGCAGCACCGAGATGGCCGGGCCGGCACCGCGGCGCGAGCTCATCGTGCCGGGCCGAGCGCTGCGCGGGCGTACCGATGACGCCCGGCATCGGCGAGGCGGCTGCTTAGGGCCTGTGAGGGAATAAAGGGTGCACCCTTTATTCCCTCACAGGCCCTAAGCTTTCGGCACCCACCGCCCGCCGACGATCGATGATGACGCCCGACCGAGCCCGCATGTTCATCGTGTCCGCGCCATCGGGCGCCGGCAAGACCAGCCTGGTGCGTCGCGCGGTGGCGGAGGTGGCGGACCTGGCCGTGTCGATCTCGCACACCACGCGCCAGCCGCGCCCCGGGGAGGTGAACGGCGAGCACTACCACTTCACCGACCGGGCCGGGTTCGAGGCGATGATCGATGACGATCGGTTCCTGGAGTACGCCGAGGTGTTCGGCAACTTCTACGGTACCAGCGTGGACGCTGCGCAGCGCTGCCTGGGGGCCGGCCAGGACGTCATCCTGGAGATCGACTGGCAGGGCGCCAAGCAGGTGCGCAAGAAGCTGGACGACGTCGTGTCGATCTTCATCCTGCCGCCCTCGCGCGCCACGCTCATCGAACGGCTGCGCGGGCGTGGCCAGGACAGCGAGGCGGTGATCGAGCGGCGCACCCGGGAGGCGGTCACCGAGATGAAGCAGTACCACCACTCGGACTACCTGATCGTGAACGATGAGTTCGAACTGGCCCTGGCCGAGCTCAAGTCGGTGATCGTCGCCCACCGGGTCACCAAGGCTCGCCAGGCGCTGCGCCATGCCGGACTGATCACCAGCCTGACGCACTGATCCGCCCGATGCGCCGATCCGTCGGATGGAAGGGTCTGCCCGATGAAAAGATACGAATGTGCATGGCGGCACGGCCGTGGCACGGCGGGCTGGCCTGGTTCTTGTTGGTGTGAGAGACTAGGCTGCTGAACTGCCGCCACAGACCGAGAAAACGCCATGGCCCGTGTGACCGTCGAAGATAGCCTGGCACAGGTTGCCAACCGGTTCGACCTGGTGCTGATCGCCTCCAAGCGGGCGCGCAACATCTCGATGGGCGCGGAGCCGATGCTCAGCGCCGACAACGACAAGCCCACCGTCATCGCGCTGCGCGAGATCGCCGACGGGCTGGTCGGCGAGGACATTTTGAAGGAGTCGCCGCCGCCGCCGCCCACCGCGGTCGAGCCGGTCATCTACGACAAGGACCTGCGCGAAGCCTTCTGATTCTCCGCAGGCGCCGTGAACCGGCTCGTCGCCCGATGAGGTCACCGTCGTCCGGCGTGCCGGCCAGCGGTGCCGTGCTCGCCGACCGACAGCTCGATCGTGGCTCGGTCGGGTGACTCGCCGACACAGCCCCGCGCGGGGGCGGCGCCACCGCCCGGCTGCGAGCCGGTGACCGACGGCTCCCCGGTGGAGCCCCGCTCCGAGCGTGATCTGACCCGCGCCGCCTGGCGCGAACTGCTCGATTTGCTGCACGAGCGCTTCGACGCCGAGCAGATCGCCAGCATCACGCGTGCGTTCACGATGGCGCGCGATGCCCATGCCGGCGTGCCGCGCAGCTCCGGCGAGCCTTACATCACCCACCCGCTGGCCGTTGCCGGCATCGTGGTGCGCATGCACCTGGACCATCACAGCGTGATGGCCGCGCTGCTGCACGATGTGCTCGAGGACACGCGCGTGTCGCGCGGCGAGATCAGTGCCGCCTTCGGCGAGGAGGTCGCGCACATGGTGGACGGCGTCAGCAAGCTGACCGACGTGGAGTTCCGCACCAAGGAAGAGGCGCAGGCAGAGAGCTTTCGCAAGATGCTGCTGGCCATGGTCACCGACATCCGGGTGATCCTGATCAAGTTGGCCGACCGGCTGCACAACATGCGCACCATCGGCGCGTTGCACCCGGACAAGCAACGCCGCATCGGACGCGAGACGCTGGAGGTCTACGCACCGATCGCGGCGCGCCTGGGCATGTACGCCATCAAGAACGAACTGGAGGACCTGGGTTTCCGGGCCCGCTACCCGATGCGAGCCCGCGTCCTGGCCACCAACGTGGAGCAGGTGTACAAGCGGCGCGAAAGCGCGGTGGCCAAGGTGGCGGCGCGCATCGAGACGGTGCTGCAGGAGGCGGGCATCGAGAACGGCGCGGTCAGCGGGCGAGCCAAGCACCTGTACAGCCTGTACGCCAAGATGTCGAACAAGCAGCTCACCTTCGATCGGGTGTTCGACGTGTTCGGGCTGCGCGTGGTGGTCGATGCGGTGGACGACTGCTACCGCGTGCTCGGGCTGGTGCACGGGTTGTACAAGCCGCTGCCGCAGCGGTTCAAGGATTACATCGCGGTGCCCAAGGAGAACGGGTACCAGTCGTTGCACACGGTGGTCAACGACGGCGCCAGCGGTCCGCCGATCGAGGTGCAGATCCGCACCCGCGGCATGGACGCGTTCGCCGAGTCGGGCATCGCCGCGCACGCGCTCTACAAGAATGGCCCGCTGGGCGATGTGCAGGGCGGGCAGCGCACGCGCAGCTGGCTGTCCTCGCTGATCGACCTGCAGAAGAGCACCGCCGACACGATCGAGTTCGTCGAGAACGTCAAGATCGACCTGTTCCCCGGCGAGATCTACGTGTTCACGCCCAAGGGGCGCATCGTGCAGCTGCCGCGTGGTGCAACGCCGGTGGACTTCGCCTACGCGGTGCATTCGGACATCGGCAACGCCTGCGTGGCAGCCCAGGTCGATCGGCGGCTGGCCTCGCTGTCCGATGCGCTCGAATCCGGGCAGAGCGTGGAGATCATCACCGGTGCCAACGCCTCCCCCAGCCCGATGTGGCTGAACTCGGTGGTGACCGCCAAGGCGCGCGCCTCGATCCGCCAGCACCTGCGCGCGCTGGATCGGGTCGAGGCGATCGCCTTCGGCGAGCGGCTGCTGCGCCGCGCGCTCGGTCGCTACGAGATGTCGCTGGAGGATGTGCCGTCCCAGGCCATCGACACGCTGCTCGAGGAGCTGCGGCTGGATGACATCGAGGCACTGCACAACCAGATGGGGCTGGGGCTGCACCTGCCCAGCCTGATCGCCGAGCGCATCATCGCCAACCGCAGCGAGCTGCCCGGGCTGCAAACCGAGTTGATGCTGCCGGACGCGCCGGTGCGCGACAGCATGCCGGTGCAGATCAGCTCGCCGGACGATGCCATGCTGCACCTGTCCAAATGCTGCCGGCCGATCCCCGGCGATGCGGTGACCGGCTTCTTCACCGCCGGCAAGGGGGTGGCGGTGCATCGCCTGGCCTGCCGCAACGTCACCCGGTTCCGTCGGCGTCCGCGCGAGCACGTCACGGTGGAATGGGCGCCGGAGCTCGGGGGGCACTTCGAGGTGGTGATCAACGTTCACCTGGCCAACCAGCCCGGCGCGCTGGCGCGGGTGACGTCCACCATGTCCCTGATGCACGTCAACATCGAGCACATGGACTTCAACAACTCGGGCGACGACAACATCACCATCCGCTTCGTGCTCGCGGTCGAGGGTCGACAGCAGCTGGCGCGCATCGTCCGGCGCCTGCGCAACCTGACCGTGGTGCGATTCGTGCGCCGCGACAGTTAGGCCTCTGCACGATTCAGCTCAAGGGGGTGCCGAATCGTGCAGAGGCTCCCTGGCGGCTCCCCGGCCGCGTGACGACCGGGCCGGCCGTGGCGCCGAGCCGCCGCGGGCTATACTCGACGCTTTCGCGCAAGAGCCCACCATGACCCGCAACGCCATCAGCACCGACGCCGCTCCGAGCGCGATCGGTGCCTACTCGCAGGCCGTGCGCGCCGGTGACACGGTCTGGCTGTCCGGCCAGATCCCGCTGGATCCCGTCACCATGCAGATCGTCGAGGGCGATGTGCGTGCTCAGATCGAGCGGGTGTTCGACAGCCTGAGCGCGGTGATCGAGGCGGCCGGTGGCACGTTGGACCAGGTGGTCAAGCTGAACGTGTTCCTGACCGATCTGGCGGACTTCCCACAGGTCAACGAGGTCATGGCCGAACGCTTCGAGCAGCCCTATCCGGCGCGTGCCGCGATCGGGGTGGCCTCGCTGCCACGCGGCGTGGCGGTCGAGGTGGAGGGCGTGCTGTACCTGGGGCAGTGAGTCCGATCCCCGCCCACGTCTAGGGAGCCTCTGCATAGTGCGCCACCCCCTGCCGCGTTGGTGCCCTCGACGGTGGAACCACCACCGCGCTTCGGGCGCCGCCAAGCCCTGCACGCCGAGCGGCTCGTGCAGGGGGGGGGCGCATCATGCAGAGGCTCCCTAGCCCGGCACTGCGATGACGCCGGTCACCGAGCTGAAGGGCGTCGGTCACGCGATGGCCGCAAAGCTTGCCGGGCTGGGCATCCACCACGTCGAGGACGTGCTGTTCCACCTGCCGTTCCGCTATCAGGACCGCACCCGCATCTCGCCGGTCGGCGCCCTGCAGCCGGGCGCCGAGGCGGTGGTGCGGGTCGAGGTGGTGCTGGCCGAAGTGGTGGTGCGTCAACGACGTTCGCTGCTGGTACGCGTGCGCGACGGCACCGGCTCGCTGCTGCTGCGCTTCTTCCACTTCGGGCAGGCGCAGCTGCGTCAGTTCGAGCCGGGGACGCGTCTGCAGTGTTTCGGAGAGGTGCGACGCGGTCCGGGTCACCTGGAGATTGTGCACCCCGAGTACCGCGTGCTGAATCCGGACACCGAGGCGCAGGTGCTCGAGGCGTCGCTCACCCCGTTCTACCCGGCGACCGAGGGGGTGCAGCAGCCGACGCTTCGCCGGCTCACCGATCAGGCGCTGGCGCGGCTGGACGTCGCCACGTTGCGCGATTGGTTGCCGGATGATGTGTGCCGCCGAGCCGGATTGCCGGACCTGGTCAGCGCGCTGCGCATCGTGCACCGACCGCCACCGGATGCCGACGTGGGCGCGCTGCTGGAGGGGCTGCACCCGGCACATCGGCGGCTGGCCTTCGAGGAGTTGATCGCTCACCGGCTGGGCCTGCGTCGCCTGAGGCTGCTCACCCAGGTGCGTCGCGCCCCGATGATCGGTGCCGGCAGTCCGTTGGCGCAACGCCTGCAGGCCTCGCTGGCCTTCCAGCTCACCGGGGCGCAGGCGCGCGTGCTGGACGAAATCCGCACCGACATGAGTACCCCCGAGCCGATGCTTCGGCTGGTGCAGGGCGACGTGGGCGCCGGCAAGACCGTGGTGGCGGCGCTGGCCGCCGCCGAGGCGGTCGCCGCCGGCTACCAGGTCGCGCTGATGGCGCCCACCGAGATCCTCGCCGAGCAGCACCGGATCAACATCGGCAGCTGGTTCGAGCCGCTCGGCGTGCCGATCGGTTGGCTGACCGGCAAGCTGCGTGCCGCGCGTCGGCGCGCGGCGCTCGAGGCGGTCGCCTCGGGCGAGACGTGCGTCGTGGTCGGCACCCATGCGCTGTTCCAGAACGAGGTGGTGTTCGATCGGCTGGGGCTGGCGATCATCGACGAGCAGCACCGCTTCGGGGTGCATCAGCGCATGGCGCTGCGCAACAAGGGTGAGCATGTGGGCGAGCAGGGCATCCAGCTGCCGCATCAGCTGATCATGACCGCCACCCCGATTCCGCGCACGCTGGCGATGACCGCCTATGCGGATCTGGACGTGTCGGTGATCGATGAGCTACCACCCGGGCGCAAGCCCGTCACCACGGTGGCGATCGATGCGGCACGCCGCGGGGAGGTGGTGGCCCGGGTGGGCAAGGCGATCGACCAAGGCCGGCAGGTGTACTGGGTGTGCACCCTGATCGAGGAGTCCGAGCACCTGCAGGCCGAGGCGGCCGAGGATGCGGTGGCCACGCTGCAGGCGCTGCTGCCCGGTCGGCGCATTGGACTGGCCCATGGTCGACTCAAGCCTGCCGAGAAGGAGTCGATCATGCAGCGCTTCAAGGCGTGCGAGCTCGACCTGCTGGTCGCCACCACCGTGATCGAGGTCGGGGTGGACGTGCCCAACGCCTCGCTGATGATCATCGAGAATGCCGAGCGGCTCGGCCTGTCGCAGCTGCATCAGCTGCGCGGGCGGGTGGGGCGTGGCCAGGCCCAGTCCAGCTGCATCCTGCTGTACCAGTCGCCGCTGTCGGCGAATGCGCGCGAGCGCCTGGGCATCATGCGCCAGACCAACGACGGCTTCGTGATCGCCCGCAAGGATCTGGAGCTGCGGGGCGCCGGCGAGGTGCTGGGCACCCGTCAGACCGGTCTGGCCGAGTTCCGCATCGCCGAGCTGACGCGCGACGAGGACCTGCTGGATGCGGTGTCCGAGGTCGCCGATCGTCTGCTGGCCGACGATGAGGAGGCGGTGGCCGGGCTCATCGGGCGCTGGATCGGGGAGACCAAGCAGCACTACGGCGCTGTCTGAATTGCAGGTGCGTGCGAGGCCGGCCGCTAGCGGTCAGGTCCTAGCCTGGGTGTACCGATTGCGATGATCATCAAGCCGCGCGAGTCGAACGAGATCCAGCACCGATCGCTGCAGCGTCTCGCGGCGCAGCAACGCCATCCAGGACGCCGAGGCGGCGCACGCTCGCAGATCGCGCGTCTGGAGGCCGGATCGATGGCGGAGCTGGCCGCGCTGCACCTGGACCATCAGTTCGGCCCCGCCTCCGATTGGGCCGTGCTGCACGACCTGCGCCTGCGGATGGACGGACACCTGCTGCATCTGGACCATCTGCTCATCAACGACTTCCTGATGTGCGTGTGCATCGACTCGCGCTACCTCACCCGTCACGTGTCGCGTGCGGGCGAGGGTCGGTTCTCGGTCAGCTCGAGCGTCGAGGGGCCGCTGCCGATCGGTTCCGTGCTGGCCCGCTCGGCGCGCCAGGCTCGGCTGATGGTCTCGCTGGTGGAGCGGCGCCGGGGCCTGCGTCGGCGACTCGGCCGGCACCTGCGTTCGGGCCCGCTGGTCCAGGCCAGGGGGCTCGTGCTGCACGATGCTTCGCTCATCTGCGAGCCGACGCGGACCGTCCCGTCGGCAGGCAGCGCGCTGGCCGGCACCGAGGCCCTTCAGGCGTTGCTGCAGCAGCAGCGCCGAGGCCGAGGGCAGCGTCCGTTCGAGCGCGTACCGGCCACCGTGCTGCACGCGATGGCCACCCGCATCGCCGATCACCATCGGCCGAACGACGACGGGTCGATGGTCGAGAGGCCTCGATCGATGACCGGCGACAGCGATCGCCATGTCCGCGTCGCATTCTGACTCCGACCGATCGCGTCGTGTCGACTGCGCCACTGTGTCGGCCGTCCCGGTTCGACCTATCCGTCTGGCAATGTTGGTCCGAGGGGTGATGTAGAAGTTGCAGTGGCCGGGCGTTGCGACCGTTACTGGCCCGCAACCCAGGCAGCGCCCGAAGCCATGATCATCAAGGAACGTGACGCGCAACGTCGCACCATCCACACGCTGGAAGAGATGGCGCGACAGACCGCCGACCCGGTGCGTCGCAACGGCTGCTTGTCGGCCGCGGCGCGACTGCGCAACGACCCGCCCCAGGAGCAGGCCTGCCGGCTGCTCGACGAGACCTTCGGCGCCGCGGCTGATTGGGCGGTGCTGCACGATCTGAGATCGCCGCCGATGCGCTGTTTCCGCTGCTGTGGAAACCTCGCCGGCGCATGCGGCCGTTCGAGTGCGTTTCTCGGGACCCTCTGATGGGCATCGCGCAGCACCTGGCCGACCGCCATCTGCCGAGCTTTTCCGCCGTCCTGCTGGAGTCCGGGCCGGCTCGTCCGGTTGCACAGGCTCCGCACCCGATGCGCTCCCGGCCCTTGGCCGCCTAGGCTCACCGAGCGCTGTTCGACGGCAGGTCGAAGCCGGTGTGCTGCTCGCACCACCGCCACAGCGCCTCGCGCCGCTCGGCGGTGTCGGCGCGTCGGCTGGCCGATGTCATGTGGGTCGAGCGTACCGCCCGGTCGTGCCAGAAGTCGCCGCTGCTGTGCAGCGGCTGTTCGGCGGCCGACAGCCACACCAGGGTGTCCGCACCCTCGCGCGCCGAGCGCAGCAGTCGCAGCGGGCCCAGCACCTTCGAGAAGCCGGGCAGGGCATCGTTGATGCCGGGGGTGTCGACCCAGCCGGGGTGCAGGGCGTGGAACACGGTGCCCGAGGCCGGAATCCGATCTGCCCACAGCTCGTTCAGCGTGACCTGGGCGCGCTTGGCGCGCGCGTACTGCTTGGCGCCCTGGTAGTCGGCATCCGGCATCTGCAACCCATCCACCGTCAGCGGCTCGGTGTACATGCCGCCCGAACTCATCATCAGCACGCGCGAGGGCCGATCCCCGGCGCTCAGTGCCGGCAGCAGCAGTCCGGTCATCAGGAACGGCGCCGCCACCATCAGCTCCACGCTCAGATCGGTACCCGCCTCGGTGCGTCGGCGTCGATTGAACAGCGCACCCGCATTGTGGGCCAGCACATCGATCCGCTCGCAGCGCTCCAGCAGGGAGTCGCAGGCCCGGCGCACCGCGTCCAGGTCGCCCAGATCGGCGATCACCGCCTCGATCGCCGCGTTACCGCTGCGCTGCTGCAACGTCGTCGCCAACGCCTCGGTCTTGTCGCGATCGCGGCCCACCACCACCAGGCGAGCGCCCAGCTCGGCGTACAACCCGGCGGCGACCTCGCCGATTCCGGACGTGCCACCGGTGAGCACCACGGTCTGTCCACGAAGCGAGAAGGACTCCAGCGCCGGCCAGTCGTGCAGGCGCCGGCGCAGCGCCGGGCCGATGCTGGTGAAGCTGGGGATCACGGTGCGCTCGATCAGCGTGTCCAGGGCATGACGGGGCATGGAGCGCTCACGGTTTCAGGGCGACAGGATGGGTGTTGATACCTCAGCCGATGGCAAGCGTCGAGCAGCCGATAACATCCACCGTGCGACAGCACGATGCCACCTCCCTTGTCTTCCCCTGTCCTCGGATCCCCTGCACCGATGCGTGAAACCCTGCGATTGACCCTGGCCGACATCGAACGGCTCGCCGCCGATGCCCTGTTCTCCTGCGGCTTCTCCAAGGCCCAGGCGGATGCCATCGCCCGCAACGTCACCGCGGCCGAACGCGATGGCTGCACCTCTCACGGACTGTTCCGCATCCCGTTCTACCGCGGCGCGCTGGCCAACGAGCGCTGCGATGCGCACGCCACCCCGGAACTGTCGACCGACGAGCGCGCGATCGTGCACGTGGATGCCGGCGGCGGCTTCTGCCCGCTGGCGTTGGAGACCGGCCTGCCGGCGCTGATCGACACCGCGCAGCGTCACGGTATCGCCGCCATGGCCATCCGGCGGGTGTACAACATCGCCGCGCTGTGGCCCGAGGTGGAACGGCTGGCCGATGCGGGTCTGGTGGCGTTCGCGTTCACCGCGGCGAACGCCAGCGTGGCGCCGGCCGGCGGGACCGGCAAGCTGTACGGCACCAATCCGATGGCGTTCGGCTATCCACGGGCGGACCGCGAGCCCCTGGTGTTCGACCAGGCCTCGGCGGCCTGCGCGCGCGGCGAGATCCAGTTGCGACTGCGTGCCGGCGAGGTGCTGGAGCCGGGCTGGGCGATCGATGCCGACGGGCAGCCCACGCTGGATCCCAGTGCGGCGCTGGCCGGTGCGCAGCTGCCTTTCGGCGGCCACAAGGGGGCAGCGCTTGCGTTGATGGTCGAGCTGCTGGCCGGCGCGCTGATCGGCGAGCTGTTCAGCGTGGAGTCCAGCGAGCACGACGTGCACGGGGTCGGCGCGCCGTTCGGTGGCGAGTTCCTGATCGCGATCGATCCGGCGGCCTGTGCGCCGCCCGGGCAGGCATCGACGGCGATCGCGCGGGCCGAGACGCTGTTCGATCGCGTCCTCGAGCAGCCGGGCACCCGCCTGCCATCGGATCGTCGCTTCGCTGCGCGCCGGCGGCACCTCGAGCACGGTGTCGACATCGATGCCGAGCTGGTGGCGCGGCTGCGCGCCTTCTGAGCGAGGCATGCGCCGGGGCGCCCGCTGGAATCGGGCCGGTGCGTGCCGATCAGGTCCGCGCGCAGAGGGTCAGGGTCGGCCGGTGACGGCCGCGGTCCGGGGCGCGCGCCGCATGACGATGTGCGCGATACCGTCCTCCAGGAACGGCTCGCCGCACCGCTTGAAGCCGGCACGCTCGTACAGCGGCACCGCGTCCAGCTGGGCGTCCAGCCGCTGCACGACCCCGGCGAAGCGCCTATCGAGCTCGTCGGTCAATCGCCCCAGCAGCTGACCGGCGAGACCGCCGCGCCGATGAGTGGCAGCGACGCACACGCGACCGATGCGCGCCTCGGTCGCGCCCTCGACAACCCCGGCGCCGTTGCCGATGTCGTCCGGTGCCAGCGAGCGTGCGCAGGCGATCAGCGTGTCGTCCTGTCGTCCCAGCAGGTGCCGGGTACCGGGCAGGGTGTCCAGCCCATCGATGTCCAGGTAGGGGCAGGCCTGCTCGAGCACGAAGACCGCGCAGCGCAGCTACAGCAGGTCGTGCACGTCGCGTCCGCTCAGCCGATCGAAGCGGGCGAGCGTCCAGTGGATCATCGGGTGCGCCGCTGCGCGGTTCGCTCATCGCTGCGCTGGCCGAGCCGTCGCGCCGCCAACAGCGCACCGCCCAGCAGCGCACCGGCGATCGCGCCGTACAGGTGCGAATCCACCACCACCGGCCCGCCGGCCATCGATGCGCTGCCCGGCAGTGCACCGCCGACCTGTTCCCAGCCCAGCTTGGCGGCGATGCCGAGCAGCAGCAGCGCGGCCGAACGTGGCCACACGGCCAGGTCGGCCAGCGTGCCGGCCACCAACAGACCGTGCAGCGTGCCGCTGAAGCCCACGTACCAGCCCACCTCCGGGTTGCCGAGCCACAGGCCCCCGCCCACGCCCAGGCTGCAACCGACGATCAGCAACGACCATTGCCACGTCTTGAAACGCGACCAGACCAGCACCACCACGAGCGCAAGGCCGACCAGGTTCATGGCCAGGTGGCCCCAGCCCAGATGCACGAAATTACCGCTCAGCAACAGCCACCACTGTCCGTCGCCGATGGCGTGTCGATCGAAGCGCAAGGTGCCGGCCAGGCCTGCGCCTTGCAACAGCAGGCACAGCAGGCCGGTGCCCGCGGCCAGGTGCAGGGCCGGGTCCCGACTCGGGCGTTGTTCCGCTTTCGGGCGGGGCCGTCGTGCCTCAGGAATCATTCGGTACCGCCCGGGTCAGACCAGAAAACCCGGTGCTATCCTCAACAGGTTGGGCGGCGCGCGCGAACCACTCGCCGGCGCCGCACCGTGAACGGACGAGAAGAATAGATGAAACCCGCATACCCGATCGCCTGCCCGCGTCGCCACGCGGTGCCGGTCGCCGCCCGTCAGGCCCGCGGCTTCACCCTCATCGAGATCATGGTGGTCGTGGCGATCATCGCGATCCTGGGTGCCACCGTGGTGCCGTTGATCATGGATCGCCCGAACGAGGCGCGCGTGGTGCGGGCCAACCAGGACATCGCCAACTTCAGCTCGGCGCTGGAGCTGTACCGCTTGGACAACTTCAACTACCCCTCCACCGAGCAAGGGCTCGAGGCGCTGGTGGAGAAGCCGTCCGGTGACCCGGAGCCTGCCAACTGGAAGAGCTACATCAAGAGCCTGTCCAAGGATCCGTGGGGTCGCGACTACCTGTACATCAGCGAAGGCAATGATTTCGAGATCGTCTCGCTGGGCAACGACGGGGTCGAAGGTGGTGAGGCGTTCGACGCGGACATCTCGAGCGCGGACTGAGGCCGACGTGCGCGCATCGACGGGTGCGCGCACCCGCTCTTGCGCCACGCGTGTGGCGCGTGCGGCTCGCCCCTTCGCGCAGCGCGCCTTCACGCTGATCGAGCTGCTGGTCACGGTCGCCATCATCGCGATCCTGGTCGGCGCGGTGGTGCTCAGCATCGATTTCAAGAACGTCGGCGGCAACGTGCGCGATACGGCGCTGCGCACCGGCCTGATCATGAACCTGGCCTCCGACCAGGCGGTGTATGCCCGCCAGCAGTTCGGCCTTCGGGTTCATCCGGACAGCTACACCTTCTGGATGCTGGCCCCCGAGGAGGGCGCCGAGGACAGCGACGAGCTGGTGTGGCAGCCGGTGCTGGACGAGCGCCTCGAGTACCGTGCCACCGGTGTGCCGATCGAATTTCAGCTGGACCTGTCCGGGGTGCCGGTCGTGCTGGCATCGCTGGAGGAGGAGCTGGCCGAGGCCAGCGACGAGGACCCGATCAAGCCGCACGTCCTGTTCCTCTCCAATGGCGAGGCCATGCCGGATTTTCGCATCATGCTGATGGACAGCGAGGCCGAGTTCCGCTGGCAGATCGGCACCGGCGAGATCGAGCCGCTGATCGTGGAGCAGCTCGGAGTGTCGCCGTGAGGGTGCCGGCGGCGGGCAACCCGCGTGCAGGATCGTGCACCCGTCCGGGCGCCCGCCCAAGCCTGCGATCGGGCACGCGATCGGGCACGCGATCGGGCACGCGAGCCGGTGGGTTCACGTTGATCGAGGTACTGGTGGCGATGACGATCCTGGCGGTCGGCGTCGCCGCGCTGGTGATGTCGGCGGCGGCCAGCACCTCGCGCGCCGACCTGCTCCGGAACCGTGAGATGGCCCGCTGGGTGGCCAGCAACACCTTGGCCGAATGGCAGGCGGTGCCCGCCTGGCCGGAGATCGGCACCACCAATGTCGAGACCACGCTCGCCGAGCGCCGCTGGTTCGTGCGCACCCGGGTGCAGCGGGTGGCCGACGACGATCTTCGCCGACTGGACATCGAGGTGCGCCTGGACCGTGACGCGGATGGGTACCTCTACAGCGTCAAGGGATTCGTCGGTAATCCGGAGTTCCGCTCGTGAGCCGGGGGTGCAGGGGCGGTTTCACGCTGATCGAGCTGCTGGTGGCGATGTTCCTGCTGGCGGTGCTGGGCACGGCCGGCTTTCGGATGCTGATCCAGATCAACCAGACCCGCGAGGCGATCGACACCCAGGCCGACCGGCTGTCCTCCCTGCAACGTACGTTCTATTGGCTGGCCGAGGACATCACCCAGGCGGTCGATCGACCGGTGCGCTCGGCGGTCGATGCGCCATTGCCCGCCTTCCAGGTGAATCTGGCCGGCGGATCGCTACTGGACCTGACCCGCGCCGGGTGGGCCAATCCGGCCGCGGACGTGTTGCCGGCGCGCTCGGACCTGCAGCGCGTGTCCTGGTCCCTGGAAGAGGATCGGTTGATCCGCAGCTACTGGTACCACCTGGACCCGATCGACGAGATGCCCACCCGCCGGCGCCAGCTGCTCGACCGGATCGATGACCTGGTGCTGCGCTTCTTGGACGATGACGGCGAATGGCAGCAGAGCTGGCCACCGCCGGATGCCCAGCTGGACGAACAGGCACCGACCCTGCCACGGGCGGTGGAACTGACCTTCACCCTGCAGGACATGGGCGAGGTCCGTCGCGTGTTCGCCCTGCCTTCGTGAACGCGATGCGACCCGTCGCACCGGCACCGCCGCGTCAGCGCGGCATCGCCATCGTCACCGCGATGCTGGTGGTGGCGCTGGGCACGATCACCATGGTGTCGATCGTCAGCCGCCAGCAGCTGGTGCTGCAGCGCGAGCGCAACGAAGGCGCGATCGGGCTGGCGCGGGACCTGGCGGTCAGCGGCGAGCGTTTCGCGGCAGCGCTGCTGTACCGCGATCGACAGGATGGGCTTCGCGAGAATACCGACTCGCTGGACGATGACTGGGCCCAGACCATTCCGCCGGTACCCATCGATGAGGGTGCGGCGCTGCAGGGTTGCATCGTGGACATGCAAGGACGCTTCAACCTCAACAACCTGGTCGATGCCGAAGGCCGCGCGGTGCCGGCCGTGGTCGAGCAGCTGCAGCGTCTGCTCGCGGAGCTCGGCATCGACATCGCCAAGGCCCAGGCGCTGACCGACTGGCTGGATGCGGACGTCAACGCCACCGTGCCCGACGGCGCCGAGGACGATTACTACAGCGGCCTGGACCCGGCCTACCGGGCCGCCAATGCACCGATGTTGTCGGCCAGCGAGATCAAGCTGGTGAAGGGCTTCAGTCCATCGGTGGAGGAGGAGGCCGAGGACTACGAGCGACTGCTGCCGCACGTGGCCGCGTTGCCCACCGTGCGCGGTCCGACCGCCATCAACGTCAACACCGCCACGCCCGAGGTGATCGCCTCGATCGCCGCGGATCTGAAGGGCCTGGAAGGGGATCTGACACGCTGGGAGACCGGAGCGTACGAGGACTATCCCGAGTGCGAGGACATCTTCGATCTGGGCGCCGACGATGCGCCCGAGGCGCTGGTGGCCGACCAGGAGCGCTTGCCGTACGAGAGCAAGCTGCTGTTCGCCGAAGAAGCGGATCCGGGGGGGGGCAACGGACTCGATCTCGGGCCCGATTCTGGCTATGACGTGCGTTCCGACTACTTTCAGTTGCGAATCGATGTTTTGACCGAAGCGTTGCGACTGCCCCAGTACACCCTGTTCGAGCGCGATGCTCAGGGGCGCACACGCGTGCTGTACCGTTCACGCGATACGCTTTGAGCATGCCGTACCCACCCATCTTCCGAGTCGCCCCGAGGTGCTGAACCGCTAGTGTCCAGACACGTCATCATCCATTGGCCGGACACGGCCGCCGACGCGGTGCGCTGGCGCGTGCTCGGCGAAGGCGATCCCGCGGCGGCAGCGTCCCGCCAGGGCAGCTTGCGCGAGGCGGCCGAGGCGGTCGATGGACAGCGCGCCACGCTGGTGCTGTCCGGCGACGGGGTGCTGCTCACGCGCACGCACGTGCCTGGCGGTTCGGCCTCGCGGGCGCCGACCGTGGTGCGCTACGCGCTCGAGGAGCAGCTGGCCGACGATGTCGACGACCTGCATTTCGCGCTCGGGCAGAAGGGCGGCGACGATGTGTACCCGGTGGCGGTCATCGCCCGGGACGCCATCGAGGCGGTGCTGGAACGCTGCGCCGAGGCCGGGCTGCGCCCCACCGCGATCCTGCCGGAGATGCTCGCCCTGCCGCTGGGGCGCATCGATGACGACGAGACGCTGCGCTGGAGCGTGCTGGTGGATGACGAGCGCACCATCGTGCGCCTGGACGAGCACGCAGGCTTCGTCACCGACACCGTCATGGCGGGCATGATGCTCGAGGGGGCCCGGGCCGATGCGTTGATCACCGATGCCGAGGCCAGACCGGCGCTGCTGCTGTTCGCCGATGCGGACACCGCCGGGCAACTCGACCTGCCGACCACGCTGCCGGCCCAGGCACACGACTACGACGGCGATCCGCTGGCACTGTTCGCGCAGGGGCTGATCGGCGGCGTGCCGATCAACCTGCTGCAGGGCGATTACAGCCTGCGGCGCGAGTTCGACCGCACCTGGAAGCCCTGGCGCTGGAGCCTGGGGCTGGCCGCCGCGCTGTTGCTGGTGGTGCTCGGCGGTCGGGTGCTGGAGCTGAACCGGCTGGGTGCCGAGGAGGCCGCACTGGATGCCGCCATCGCCCAGGCCTTCGACCAGGCGCTGCCCGGTGCCACGATGCGCCGACCGCGCCGCCAGATCGAGCAGGCGCTGGCCGGCATGGGCGCCGGCGGCGGCGGGGGATTCACCGATCGCTTCGCTCAGGTGGCCGAGACGCTGGCCACTCAGCCGCAGACCACGCTGAACTCGATGAGCGTGCGCGGCGATCGCATCGACCTGGATCTGGTGACCGATGCGGTGCCCACGCTCGATGCGCTCAAGCAGGCACTGGAGGCGCGTGGCGAGCTGACCCTGCAGGTGCAGTCCGCGGTCGCCGACGGTGATGGCATCCGCGCCCGGGCACGCATCGAATGAGCCGACGACGATGAAGGATTGGTATCTCAGGCAGAGCCCGCGCGATCGTGCGATCGTGGTCGCGGTCGGTGTGCTGTGCGTGGCCGGGCTGCTGTACGCGCTGCTGTGGTACCCGGTGGCCAGCCGCACCGACAGCGCACGCCGGGCAATCGATAGCAAGAGCGAGACGCTGGCCTTCGTGCGCGAGGGCGGGGCGCGCCTGGTCGCCAACGGCGGAGCCGGAGCGGGGGCGGCGCAATTGTCCAGCGACAAGGCGCCGTACCTGCTGATCGACGAGGTCATCCGCGAGGCGGGTATCTCGCCGCCCGAACGGGTCGAGCCTGCCGGCGGCAATGGGGCGCGCGTGCAGTTCAGCGAGGTCGAGTTCGACCGGCTGGTCGGGGTCATCGCCGAGCTGGAGCTGTATGGGCTCAGCGTGAGCAACATGACGCTGACGCGACGCAGCCCTGGCACCGTCTCGGCACGTTTCACCATGGAGCGCGGTTGATGCGTGTGGCGAGATTGGTGCTGCTGGGCATCGCCTGCTACCTGGTGACGATGGTGGTGATGTTTCCGGCAGCGCCGGTGATCGATCGGCTGCGCGACCAGATCGGTCCGGTCGCCCTCGAGGGCGTCTCGGGGCCGTTGTGGCGCGGTCGCATCGCGCGCGCGCGCTCCACCGATGACCTGTTGCCGCTGGAGTTCAGCGACGTCACCTGGCAGCTGGCACCCGGCTCCCTGCCGGGCGGTGGCGGGGCGCACGTCAGCTTCACCGGCTACGGCGGGCAGGGTGGCGGGCTGGTCGAACGCAGCTGGCAGAACGATCTGAGCGTGAGCGACTTCGCCATGAGCGCGCAGGCCTCCGCGCTCGAGCCACTCCTGCCGGCACCGATCGCCGAGTTCGATGGCGCGCTGAGCGTGGACATCGAGCGCCTGGAGATCCGCGAGCAGTTGCTGCAGAGCTTCCTGGGCAGCATCAGCTGGCGCGATGCGGTGCTGATCCGGCCTTTCGCGGCGCGCTTCGGCACCATCGACATCACCCTCGAGCCCGAGGGCGAGGACCTGCACACCGGCACGCTGGCGATCGGCGGGGCGGACGTCGACGGCGGCGGTACCTTTACCATCGCACCGAACGGCGACTACACCGTGGACGTCGCCCTGACCCCGTCCGCGTCCGCGCCGGCCGCCATCGTGGACGGTCTGCGCCGGGTGGCCCGTCCCGACGCCGCCGGCGCCTACCGCTTGCAGCAATCGGGAAACGTGAACCGGCTCATGTGATCGCCCTTTCGTAGAACCCGCGTCAAGAGCGAACCGATCGGCGTAATTCAGACACGAGTCAAACTATTTTTCTGCACTGACGCTATACAAGTAGGACACCCCGACCCGAAGCGGCATGAACGCGCCACTGGACAACGAAACGCTCGACGCCCTGAGACTGCAGGCCCTCGATGTCGCTCGTGAAGCCGGTGAATGCATCGTCTCGGTGTATGGCGAGAACGGCGAGGGCGTGGAGCGCGTCGACGTCGACATGAAGGCCGACCGCACCCCGGTCACCACCGCCGACATGGCGGCGCATGCGCTGATCGTCGACTCGCTCGCAACCCTGTCCCCCGAGCTGCCCGTGCTGTCCGAGGAATCGGATTCCATCCCGTTGGCCGAACGTGGCGAGTGGCCGGCCTACTGGCTGGTCGATCCGCTGGACGGTACCCGCGAGTTCCTGCGCCGAAACGGCGAGTTCTCGGTGAACATCGCCCTGGTGGCCGGCCATCGGCCGGTGCTGGGTGTCATCGTGGCACCGGTGCTCGATCTGGCCTATCACGCGGTGCGCGGCCTGGGCGCCTGGAAGGTCGTCGGCGATGGCGCGCCCGAGCCGATCCATGTGCGCGACGTGCCGGCCCGCGGCCCCACCGTTGCGCGCAGTCGGTGCCCCACCACCGGCGCGCGATTGCAGCGCTTCCTGGATCGGCTCGGCAACTACGACGAGATCGCCATGGGCTCCGCTCTCAAGTCCTGTCTGGTGGCCGAGGGGGTGGCCGATGTCTACGCCCGACTCGGGCCGACCGGTGAGTGGGACACCGGTGCCGCTCAGGTCATCGTCGAGGAGGCGGGCGGCCACCTGGTGGACACCTCCTCGCTGAAGAACCTGACCTACAACATGCGCGAATCGCTGATCAATCCGGACTTCCTGGTCTTCGGCGACCGGCGCATCGACTGGCGCGGCCACCTCGCCCCCGCGCTCGCCTGAGCGGACCGTGCACGAAACCCCGGCTGGCGAGGCCGGGGTACGCTATACGGTCGAACACCTTACTTCTCCGCCAACCGGAATGCCGTCCGAACCGACGATCCTGTTTCCCAAGGAGCACGGCGTCTGCGTCACGCCTGGCTGGTTCACGCATGCCGGCACCAGTCATGCCATGCGCACCGTGGTGCGCGTCTCCCTGATCGATCGCACCCTGCCGCGCCGCTCGTGGCGGGTGCTGTTCTTCAGCGCCCTGCCGCTGGTGGTGCTGACCGGGCTGAACCTGCTGCGCGAGCGCATGCCCTGGTGGCTGGCGTTCTCGCTGTTCGTCGCCTCGGTGCTGCTCGCCCTGACCGCCGCGCAGTTCGCCTTCGTGGTCCGTGATCGGCGCCGCCTGGAGGTGTCGTTGTCGGACGGCACCCGCGTGGTCATCGAGCGTCCCGGCCACGCCTTCCTGACCGAAGTGCACGACGCGTTGCTGCGCGCGATGGACTGGCACCATGGCGGTCCGGCCGTGCCTTGCACGGCGGCGGTCTCCCAGGCGCCGCCGGTCTCGCCGATGGCTGCCCCGGTGACTGCGGCGGTGCCGGCATCGACCGCTCCCGAAGGGCGAGCCTGTCCGCGACGCTGACTGCGTTGTTCGTGCTCGGAGGGGGGGGGCGCCCAGCCTACCGCGGTACGCCTTCGCCCGAACGCCTTGCCAGCCCGGCGCACAGGCTCGCTGAGCGTCACCTTATTCCCGAACGGGCCACTAGCCCGTCGGGGGGATGGCGTGGTCGTGCACATCGCGGCTATGATCGAGCTCCGCCGTGTTCAGGGAGGTGCCGGCGTGATGAGCAGGTGTGTCGGTCCCGTCGCGGGTGTCCGTTCACCATTGCAGGCATCGCGTGGAGAGCCGTGGAGTATGGAGCCGGAAGCTTGTGCCCGTCGTACCGCGTGCCCACGCCCGGGTCGGCTGCGTCGTCATGACGGGTTCTCGAAGGCTGCGCGGCGATTTGCCTGGGTATCGCTGCTCGTACTCGTTGGCGGCTGGTCCAGCGCCGGTGCCGGATCGGCCACGCTCGATTCGCGGGGCCTGGCTCGCGAAGACGGCAGCGTGGTGTTCGATGGCGGTGTGAACTATGCGGTCGTCGTGGGGATCAACAAGTACGAGCAGTTCGGCAGGCTCGCCCACGCGGTCGACGATGCGAATCGGATGGAAACCCTGCTGAAGGCTCAGGGCTACACCGTCAAGAAGCTGCTGGACTTCGAGGCCAATCCAAAGCGCATTCTCGAGGCGCTCGCCGATGTGTCCAGCCTGGCGACCAACGGTGGGCGGCGTTCGTGGGGCAATGTCGTGTTCACGTTCGCAGGGCACGGGTTTCGCGAGCAGGGCGAGAACTACCTGGCCTTGTCCGAGTCGCATCCCGACGACTTGGCGGATCGATCGCTGTCGGTCTCGGCCGTCAAGCGCGCGCTGGAGGAATCGGGCGTACGCCAACGGGTGCTGTTCATCGATGCCTGTCGCAACAGCTCGAGTTCGCGCAACGCCCAGATCGCCGGCACCGGCTTCGAATTCGACGATGAACCGCAAGGAACCGCCGTTTTCTACAGCACCGGCAAGGGCCAGCTTGCCTATGAAGACGCCAATCTGAAGCAAGGCGTCTTCACGCACTACCTGGCGAAGGGCCTGGAAGGGGCCGCGGCCGATGACCAGGGCGCGATCACGTTCGACGGCCTCCGACGCTACGTCGGGTCCAAGGTCAAGAACCACGTCTACGAGCGCTTCGGACAGAAGCAACTGCCGTACATCAGCGGTGAACGCACCGGAGACTTCGTGCTGGCACGACACGAGGCCCTGACCGATGCTCAGGGTCCCGATGCCCCGACATCCTGGCCTTCGGCGGACGAGCCGGTTCAGGCAAAGCTGCCGCCCGTGCCCGGGACGATCGATCCGAACGAGCGGCCGGCACCGGAAATGCCGGTCCAGGCGCTGCCGACGGGCTCAGGACACGACGGGCAGGGCGACACTCAAGTCGCCGTCATCGATCCGCCGTCGCCGTGGGTCCAGCGCCGCCAGGAGATGGGCACGCTGCTGCGCACCATCGATGCCGAGCTGGACGCGCTGCGAGCGCAGGCGGCGCCGCGCGGCGACACGCTGGACAAGCTGCTCGCCTACACGGCAATTCCCGGCAGCTCGACCCGAGAACGCAACCAGCGTCAGTACCGGATTCGCGTCCTGTTCGAACGCGCGGTGGCTCATCGGCTGGACACCGGCAGGCTGGCCGAGGTCCCGACGCTGCTCGAGCGCCTGGAGCGCGTGCCCGACAGCGCAACGCTTGCCGCGACGCTGCAGCGACGCTATCGGGCACGACTGGTGTCGGAGCACTTCGAGCCGATCGATCTGGCCATGGCCGATGAGCGCTTCACGCGTCCCGCCGGTGACAATGCCCTCGAGGGGCTGTTGGCGCTGCGCCGTGAGGGAATCGGCCAACGCGAGGTGGAGGAGCGCCTGGAGCGCATGAGCGCCGCCCTGGTCCAGCAGGTCAGGCGTGCCCGTCGCCTGCGCGATCTCGAGAGCGCACAGGCGGCAATCACCGAGTTGAAGCGATTGCCCGGCCAGCAGGCCGCGGTGGCCCAGGCGCGGGCGCTGCTCGAGCGCGTGACGACGGTGCGATCCGGCCGGGATCGGTACGATCCGCCGGTCGACGTGGAAGGGCGCCGATCGCGCGCCGTGCTGCCCTGAAGCCTCCCGCGGGCCTGGTCGACACCGTGCAATCCGTCGATCGCGCGCGTGTTCGTGCGCGAATCGTGGCAGCGAGGCGATCGGTTTCCGGGTCGTACCGTTGGGCGATCGAGGGGTGTGGGCCGTCGAATCCGGGGGGGCGATCTAGGGTGCGATCCAGGGTGCGATCTAGGGTGCGGTCCGGGGCGCGTTGATCGGTTGGCTGGAGCAGGCCGGATACAGCGTCGAGACGACGCTAAACAGCTCGGAGCGTCGCGAGACGTTCAACTTGCCCAGCAGGCTCGAAGCCTGCGAGCGGATCGTTTCGGTGGCGACGCTGCGAAGCGCGGCGATCTGACGGTTGGTGAGGCCGCTCAGCATGAGTTGCAGCACGGCCTGTTCGGCCTGGCTGAGCCGGTAAAGCTCGCTCAGCCGGTCAAGGTCGATTCGGTACCTGGCTTCCGGATCGATCAGCGTGAGCAGGGCTTGGTTCCGGGTTACCGAGCGCTGGTCATCGACTCGCCTCAGCGGTTCGACTTCGATGATGAGCGATGATGAGCCGCGAGCGCTCGGTGAGGTGGTCACGAGCCTGAACGGCCAATCGCCCGAGTGCGCTTGCCGGCTTGCCCTGAACACGGCCGCGTGCATGGCCGAGGTTGTCTCCGGGGTCGAGCACACCAGGTGTCCCGGTTCGTCCACCGCCACGGCGTTGCGGGTGGCCAGCAGGGTGCGCCCGGCATCGTTCACCAGCACCACGGTCGCTCGTTCGTCGACGACACAGACGCCGATCGGCATGCGATCCGCGACACGTTCGGTCAGTCGAGCCGCCTCGTCCGCTCGTTCATGCGCTTGATGCGCTCGGTAGACCCGCGCGACGTGTGAGGCCAGGAAATCCAGCCCACCCTCGCGTTCGCTCGAACAGGCAGCGCAGGGCGACGAGAACGTCAGTGTAAGGACCGCCTTCGGCGCGTTCGCGGTGGCGGCAGCGACGGTACGTCGCAGACGAACGGCACTCGCCGATTCGCCGTCGTGGCCCCCGAACCACCGCTCTCCCTGCCTCAGGGTGGCCGATTCGGCGCCCAGGCATCGAGCACTGGCCACGAGCGCATCCGACAAGCCCGCCGGCTTGTCGGCGTCGCACGGGATACTGGCGTACAGCAAATCGATGGCATTCTCGAGCATCGTCATCCTGTCCTCCCTCGGCGTTGCCGACGCCTGGCCAAGGTCGGTTGATCGAGCGTGGCGAAGCCGGGTCGCTCCGTCGGCCTGTCCGGCCTGTAAGGTTCAAGGGACGGACACGGGTCAGAACCGTGAGACGTGCGGTCCGCGTCGATCGGTCGATGAACGGAGGCGGTATCCCGGGCATTTATCCATCGACCGGCGTCATTTCCCCCCTAGAGGGGAGAGTCAACTGCTTGCCGATTGGCAATACTAGAGACGCTTCAGGGAAATTTCCGATGACAGGTGCTCGTTGCTGATGGTTCGGTCGGGCCTGTTCGTCTTGGTCGCCTTGCTCTGGTCCGCGGGCCTGGGCGCCGAGCAGACCTTGGCGCTGGTTATCGGCAACGAGAGCTACACCGCCGATCGTCCGGCCAGCGCGGTCGCGGATGCGCAGCGTCTCGGCCGGCGCCTGGAGGCACTCGGTGTGCAGGTCACCGTGGCCAGTGAGGTGCGCGCTCACGAATGGGCCGGGCTGATCGAGCGCTTCTCGCAGCGCGCCGAATCCGCTCATCTGGCGCTCGTGGTGTATGCCGGCCATGCGCTGCAACTGGGCGAGACCGCCTACCTGGTTCCGGTCGGAATCGATCTGAGATCGCGCAGCGATCTGAACAAGCTGACCCCGCTGCAAAGCTTGATCGCGGCCACGGCCAAGGCCCGGCATGCCGTGGTGGTCCTTGACACCTGCTACCGCTCCTCGCTGGCAGCCGGTTGGGGGGAAGGGACGTTTGCCAAGCGTCCGGTCTGCGCCGGCGAGGTGTCCGCGCAGCCGCTGAGCGAACGTCTCAGCCTGGTGTTCGCCGGCCAGGATCCGATCTCCCCCGATCGGCGGGGTAAAGGCGTGGTGTGGCAGCTCGCCTCGCGGCTCGGCTCGCCGGGGGACGACGTCGTCGAATGGCTCCGGACGTCGGTCCGCGCGGCAGGAAACGAGCAGGCGGCCGTTGCGCATGGACGGGTCAACGCGGCCGATTTGCCTTGGATGGCAGATGAATCGGCAAGCGCCGACGAGCCGCCCTCCATGGCGCAGAGCCCCGAATCGAGCCCTACGGTCCCCCGCGAAGGGTCGACGCAGGAGGAACCCTTGGTCATTGCCGGCAGGCGAGGCGGTTCCGGTTCCGACCCGAGCGCTCCACCGCCGGCAGACGGGCCGGCAGACGGGCCGGTTCCGGACTCGTCACCGAACGAGCCGCTACCCGCGCGTGACGGCGTCCAACGGGTCGCTCTGACGGTCCGCACCGATCCTGCGGATGCGCGGGTACGGATCCTGAACATCGAGCCCCGTTATCGGGACGGTATCGAGCTAGCTCCGGGCGAGTCCTACCACATCGAGGCCTCGCACCCCGATCACGCTACCGTGACCCGCTGGGTGGGGCTCGGTGACGATGCTCGGGTCGTTAACCTGGTGCTCGCCCCGATCGAGCCACCCGATCAGCCGGTTGCCGCGAACGAGACGGCCGAGGTGCCGGATCGGACGAGGGAGCCGCCCGATGCGCAAGCCGACGAGACCGAAGGGGCTGGCGAGGCGATCGATCCGGAAGAGCGAGAGCGGCGTGATCGGTCGCTGGCGCTCGAGCGGTTCGCCGACCTGGTTCAGGCCATCGAATCGGGTGACAGCGCTCGGGTCGGCGATCTTCTGGTGCCCGGGCCTAAGCGTGCCTTGTTCACCGGACTGATCGCCACCTATCCGACCATCGAGGTCGAGCTGCTCGATCTGCGTCGCTCGCCCGGTGATGACAGGCGCTTCGACGTCGATCTGACCATACGCGAGCTGGCCACCGCCGACGGTCTGCAGGTCACGCCTGCGGATGCGTTCCGCTCCACGATGCTCAGCAGCCGGATGCTGGATCCGTCAGGTTCGCACTGGACGTCCGTTTTCTGATGAAGGTACCGACGATGCTCTCATTCATGCCCATGTCTTCGCCAGCGCACCGAACCGACACAGGTAGACGCCCCCCGCATGCGCGGTGGCCGTTGCACCGGATCCGCATCACCCTGTGCGCGGCCCTGGCCAGCCTGGTGCTGGCATTGCCCGGGTTGGCCACGGCGCAGTCGGCGTCCGGCGGTGACGAGTCGCGTGGCGCGCTCGGGATCACCGACCTGACAGCCGCCGAGGTACCGGGCGGTGCGCCGATCGAGTTCTCCGCCCGTGTCGATGGGCAGGCAGCGAGCGTTTCGCTGAGTCACCGCCTGTCCGGTGAGCAACGCTTCAGGCGCAAGAGCATGACGGCCGATGATCAAGGCGTCTGGCGTGCCCGCATCGCGGCACCTGCCGATCAGCTGCGAGCGGTCGAGTATTTCCTGGAGGCGAGTAGCCGGCAGGGCGAGCAGGCGCTTGCCGGGACCGGAGAGCGGCCCAAGCGCATTGCCGTGGTCGGCTCGGAAGAATCGGATTCGCGCGCCATCGTGGTGGTGCCGACCGAGCGCGAACCGGCGGAGGAGGCCGAGGCACCGCCCCGGGCGCCCGACTCGGGCATCGACTTCATCGCCCCCGCCATCGCGCATGATCCCGACGCGATCGATACCGACGACTCACGGCGCTTCGTGGCCACGGTGACCGACAATGATCAAGTGGGACAGGTCCAACTCTTTTACCGAACCGACGCGGAGGATCCGTTCGAAGCGGTGGTGATGACGGCAGGCTCGTCCGATGCCTACAGCGTTCGGCTACCGCTCGCTGATGACTTCAGCGGCGCTATCGAGTACTACATCGAAGCGTCCGATGTCACCGGCACGACGTCCACGCGCGCTTCCGCGTTTTCGCCGTTGCAGCGCGAAGTGGGCCTGGGTGCGGCAGAGGTACCGATCGAGACGGCTTCGGCCGAAACCTCATCAGCATCCCCGCCGGCCGGGGATGCCGCCGCGGAGCCACGGCGCCGCAAGAAATGGCCATACATCGTCGGTGGCGCGATCGTGCTGGGCTTGCTGGTGGGCTTGGCCGCTAGTGGCGCAGCAGAGGAAGAGGGCGAGGGCGACTGCTGCGATGTCACCTTCGTGGTCGAACCGGTGCCGCAATGAACCGCGTGTTCGCATCGATCCGGGGCCGCTCGATCCCGGTTCTGTCGTTGCTGGTGGTCGGGCTGCTCGCCGTGCACGAGCCGCTTCGGGCCGCCCCGCTCGTCCAGCCGATCATCAGCCCGGAGTTCGAGGCTGCCTCGCCGCGGCGCGGACCGTTCTTCGATCCGGTCGGCGCCGATGCCCTATCCCTTCGCATCGTGGCCAAGCCGAAGGGCGAGGCGATCCTGGTGTACCTGGGGCAGCTGGACGATGGCGCGCACTGCGTGAAGTTCGACTTCGATGCCGAGGGTGCGGACTACCTGTTCGATCGAAACGACGACAGGCTGCTCGAACCCAACATGGCGCTGACGATCAGGGCCAGTTGCGATCGCATTCCGGCGGCGGGGACGCAGTTGTCGATCCGTGTCTACACCCACGTATCGCCGGGCCTGCTGGACCGGCGCGCCGTGCCGCCGAACGCCCCGATGTCGCTCGGTTTCGAATGGCCCGCCGGCACCGAGGAAGGCGATGAGGTGGCGTTGGGTGATCTGAGTTGGACGCTGTACGCCGGCGGAACCGCAGCGGTGAAGTACGCCCGTGGCTCGCCGCCTGCCACCGCGTGGGTCGATGATCCGCGCCGACCCGGCGTTCCGGCGCTCGTGCTGGCGAACGAGACCTGGCCCGTACCGACCCCCTCGGCGATGACGCCACCCGCTGCCAAGCCCTCGGTCGCGGCCCTGCGCAGGGCGCCTCGGCCGGCCTCGCTCGATCCGAGTCGCTACGCCTTCGATGCGGCCGACCACCAGGATCCGATTGCCCTGTACGTCGGGCGACGCACTGCGGTGGCGCCGAAGCTGGCCTTCGCTGCCGGGCAGTCGCTGGCCGATGTCTACCTCGAGCCGGTCGCCTCGTTGGGCGACGCCGCGGCCGGGCACTACTGCCTGAGACCGGTCTTCGATATCGCGGGAAAGCCGCACGCGTTCGTGCCGCAAGGCGACGGTCGCTTCGCGGTCGGTGAGCGTGCACCGGTGGACCATGCCGGTGCGTGCGGACAGGGCGAGCAACTCGAATTCTCGGCCCATGTGCGCACCGGTGTTCCGGAACGCACGCGCCGCCCCGTGCGCTTCGTGCTCGATTCGAACGGTTCGATGCCTGCCGGCACGCCATCGGTCTCGCTGGAACGGGCGCGCGTCCGGCTGCGCGATCTGAAGCCCAGGGGGGCGAAGGTACTGGCCAGCTACGTACCGGATCGCCCGAGCGGCGCCGGCTGGTTCGTGAACGATCGCGGCGAGAGCGCGCTCTACCTGGCGTCCTCGCAGAGCTATTCCGGGGCACCTGCCGTGGTGTACGTCTCACGAGGCGGCGAAGGCGGCGATGACCTGCGGATCGACGAGAACGGCGTGCTGGAGCCCGGAGCCCGTCACGTGGTCGATGAGCGCTCGACGCTGTCCTGGAAGGCCGGAATCGATGCACCCGCACGGGTCAGCCTGTGCAGCGACCCGGCGTGCGACGACATCATTGCGGGACTGCCCCCCGAGAATGGCGCGATCCTGCTGCATCAGCGCGATCTGCTCTGGGACGGGCAGAAGTATCTCGTCATCGATTGGACACCGCCGGGTTCATCGAACCCGTCGATAGGTGCCGGCTCGGGTGCATTGGCCAGTTCGCTGACATCGACGCCAGCGCCCGCTCGCAAGGCATCGATCGCGCCGATGCTCCGGTTCGGCGCCTACCAGCGCGCGCTGACGACCTGCCTGGGGCGGGTGATCGACGGCGAGCGGATGGGGGAACGGTTCTCGCTGAGTCGCGGGCTACAGGCGGTGGATATCGCCGCCCTGGGGCAGGCGAAGGAGGAAGGCGGCACCGTCCGGATCGCCTTCGACACGACCCGCGCCGACCAGCCTTGTCCGGACCCCGACCTGTCGGTCGAGCTGTCCCTGGACGAACTTGCGTCGGCCAATGCCCTACCGGTCGATCTGGCGTCCGGGGGGACCCTGTTCGCAGCCTACGTGCAGCTCAATCACAGCGAGTACGCGCGCTCGCTGGCACGCTGGAAGAATGTGCTCGGATTCACCGATCGTCTCTACTCGACCGGACGCGCGCAAGGCGATTGGATCGATGGCCTGGTGTTCGGCGCGACCGAGAGTCGACGCGAAATCGGCCTGCTGCTGGAGCCTGCCGAGAACTTTCCTGCCTCGCTGGGCGACGACGGCACGCTGCGCGATGTCGCCGATCGCGAACGCAACGGCCTGCGTGCCTCGCGCATCAGCACCCAACTGTTCGAGGACCAGCTGGCGTTGATCGGCCAGTCGCTGGGCGATGCCTCGGTGGCGCTGTTCTACTACGACGATCTGGCCAGCGACTGCCAGACCTATGCGGAGAGCCTGGCCTTCAGCGACCTGGACGCGCGCCCGGTCATCGTGATCGCGGGGGTGGCCGATTACGTCAGCGACGAGGGTGCGCTGTCCGGTGGCCTCGCCTATCGCTGCGTCGACGAGCCTGCGCTGCGGGTGTATGCGTTCAACAGCGACGAACGGGCCGCGAACGAAGATTTCGAGCTGATGTTGTCGACCGTCTACGACGACCTTGAACCCTTTCTGAAGGCATCGGAAGAATGAGTCTTTCACGCGCTCTTGCACGGGCAGCCTGGCTGGGCACGACGCTCGTCGCCGGGTTGGCGATGTCACCCGCGCAGGCGGTCGAGCTGTCACCCGACGGCACGTGTCCGGCGGATCTGGAAATCGCAGCGTCCCCGGACACGCCGACCGACTACTTCAACATCGTCGGTCGCCCGGCGTTGTACATCGGTGCCGCGGACGACGGTCCGATCGATACGAGCGTCTCGGCCCTGCTCGAGATGCAGACACCGCTGCTGCGCATCGAAAAGGTCGGTCCGCGGTTGCTGGTACGCAGCCAGCGAAAGCTGCTGAACGATGACTTCCTGTGCGGCTGGATCGATGCGCGCGACGTGCTGGAAAAGACTCGCGAGCCGATACCGGTCGGCTCGCTGATGGATTGGACCGATCCGGTCACCGGCGTCACCCAGCAGCTGTCCAACCCGCTGCCGCTCAAGGCGGTGCTGCGCTCGAACCCGGAGTCGGACCCGGACGATCCGACCACGGTGCGCATCTACGATCAACCTTCCTACCGTTCCGCATCACGCACCGATGCCAGCGTCTTCGGCATCTACCTGATCTACGCCGAGCGCGAGGTCGACGGCGAGTTCTGGTTCTGGATCGCCGGTGAAGAGCCGCACCGACCGACACGGTTCGCCGGCTGGGTGCCGGTGGATCACTCGTTGACGTGGGAGTCCCAGATGAGCGTCTACTTCATCGATGAGGCCGAGCGGGCACAGATCTTCGTGGACTACGACCATGCGGCCCGCCGAGATACCGAAGGCGTTCTGGCGCGCCGGCCCGACGGTTATCGCGAGCGCAGCGCCGGTGAGCCGATGCTCGACGAGCAGGGCGAAGCGGTCGGCAACATCGCTCGCTTTCCGATCCTGACCGAGGAGCCGCCGCCGGCCGATGCGACCGAGTCCTCCATCTACCGGATCGGCTTCTTCGGCGATTCGGCCATGGTCGAGGAGTCGTCGGATCGCGGGCGCAAGCAGCAGAACGTGCGCAAGTTCGACATGCTGTTCGTGCTCGACAACACGTTGAGCATGACCGAGTACTTCCCCTACGTGGTCGAGGGGGTTTCGCGCGCCACCGAGCGCATCGCGCAGGTCAACGAGGAGTACGAGGTCGAGGTGCAGTACGCGGCCGCGATCTACGGCGACTACGAGAGCGAGCAGGCCCCGCTGGACAGCGCCCAGTTCCAGATCATCTCGCGGCTGGGCATTCCCGGCTACACCGAGCACCTGGAACGGCTGAACACCATCGCCGAACGGGGCGACTACTACGAGGATGCGCTCTCGGATCGTCCCGAAGCGGGGCTGGCGGGCATCGTGAGGGGCGTGCAGGACTTGCAGTGGTCGCAGAACACCGAATTCAAGGTGGTGGTCTGGATCGGCGATCACGGCAGCCGGGAGCCAGGCGATCGCGAGGCGTTGAGCCTGGATGAGGTCAAGCGCGTGCTCGAGGAAAACGACGTGCTGCTGCTGCCGATCAACGTGGCCGGGCGCTACGACGAGACCTGGAACCGTCAGTTCGTGCGTCAAGGCGACGAGCTGGCCGGCCTGCGCGGGCTGGAGACCACGATCACCTACGCCGACGGAGACGACGATTTCGCGGCCACGGCGGATGCGATCGAGGAGTCGATCGCGACACTGTACGACTCGTCGGTGACCGCCAGCATCGCGATCCGCGAGGGCGCCGACGTCGACCAGACCCTTTCCGAACGCTCCGAGCTCCTGACGCTCGGCATTCCGGCCGCCGAAGGTAACGTGCGGCGCATCTCGACGGCGATCTGCGAGATGGCGTTCGGATCCGCCGGTTGCGCCAACGCCGCCCGCAGCGGCCAGTTCATGGGCGAGGGCTTCGTGCGCATGGACGCGGACCAGCCGAACTATGGGCTGTGGGTTAACCTCGATTTCGATCAGCTCGATGCCCTGCAGCGGGTCATGGCCCTGAGCTGCAGGGGGTTCGAGCGCGGCAACATCACCCGGGCGCTCGAACAGGCGATGCTGTTGATCACCACCACCTTCGGCGGTGATCAATACCGCTCGGACATCCCGATCGGGGTATTCCTGCGCCGCTACATCTTCCTGCCGGCCGACCATTTCCCGAGCATCCTCGAGTCCACCCCCGATGCCATCGAGGAGTGGTGGCAGGCGGCACTCGATGAAGACCGGCAAAATGGAAACCTGCTGCGTACCCGGGCGATCGCCGCGCCCATCTGCCGCAGCGCGGAGCTGCTGGGGCTGGCCTTCGACGGCAAGCGGCTGATCGACCCGGACACCGACCTGGTATCGACCCACACGTTGACCGAGGAGTCTGCCAACGAATACGGCTGGAGCGTCGAGGATCCCTCGCGCATCGTCGATTTCGACTGGGAGTGGAGCCAGGGGGGCGAGAACAACTACTTCTACCTGCCGGTCGAGTTCTTTCCCGAGCGAGCGCCCGGTCTCTGAATGGACGCCGTCGCCGCACCCATGGTTCGACGGCGCTCCGTGGCTGGCGGCACCGCCGGTGCGCAGCCGGCTGGCGTCGACCGGCAACAGGGAGCGGGCAGCGATTCGGCGGGCGGCTCGTTCGTGTTGCGAGGCGTCAGCAAGCGGTTCGATCGCGGCGATCAGGACGGGGACGGTGCCGCGATATCGATCGATGCACTGGACATTCCGCTCGGCGGCATCATCGCCATCGTCGGCGGATCCGGATCGGGCAAGACCACCTTGCTCAACCTGCTCGGCGGTCTGGAGCGCCCTCAACTGAGCGAGGGCACCGGTCGCTTCGAATTGCGGCTGGGCGATGGGCAGCCGCCGCACCGGCTCGATGGTCGCGACTACCCGCGGCAGCGGGTCAGCTACGTGTTCCAGCAGGGCTACCTGCTCAGCCAGGCATCGATCGCGTTGAACCTGTCGATCACGCGCCGGGCGGCCGGGCACGCCGCGCCAGCACGATCGCTGGTCGAGCTTCTCGGTGCGGCCCGTCTGGACACCGCTGCCGATGCGACCCAGATCGGGTCGAGTGGGCGTCGCAAGACACTGCAAGACCGGGCCGTGACCCTGTCGGGTGGACAACAGCAGCGGCTCAACATCGCCCGGGCGTTGGGCCGTGATCCGGCCCTGCTGTTCGCCGACGAGCTCAGTTCCAGCCTCGATCCCCAGACCGCGGTGGAGGTGCTCGAGGCGCTGCGACGCTGGGTCCGTGGCGATGCGGTGTCGAGCGATGCCTCCGATGGGTCGCTCGATCCGGGCCCGATCGAGGAGCGGCCCGCCGATCCCGATCGGCAGGGTGACACCGCGCGCATCGACCGCACCCGCCTGTCGCGAACGATGCTGTGGGTCACCCACGACTATGCACTGGCCTGCCGCTTCGCCGACGCCATGATCGTGCTGGCTCCGGGGCGCACGATGCCCGGGCTGACCCACCCGATCGAGCTGGCCGATCGGCCCGAGCGCCTGACCCCCGCCCATGTCGAGAGTTGGCTGCGTCAGGGGGCGGTGCCGGCCGACTGGCTGGTATCCGAGGTGAAGCCTTTGCCCGAACCGCGCCAGCGCGCCGATGCGCCCGTGACGCGGACGGGGCCGACACCCAGTCCCTTCACGCGACTGGCCCTGAGTCTGGCCAACATGGGCGAAGGGGTGCGCCTGTCGTGGATGGAGGCCTTTCGCGAACCCCGCCGTCGCCGTGGGAACGCGCTGCTGCACAAGCTCGCCGCGCCGTTTCGCTTCGCGCATTGGGTGCGCGCGTTGCAGCTGGCAGCGGTCCTGGCGCTGGTGCTGATCGTCAGCTTCGGACAGAACTCGGTGGTCGACTATTTCGACCGGGCACTGGATGACCCCTCGCTTCGGCACGTGATCGTGCAGCAGAACGTGCGACACCTTCGTCGATCGGTCATCGACGATGCCTCACTGATCAGCCTGAGCGAAGAGATCGATGCGACCGACGGCGTGCCACCGGGCGATCGGCGAGCGACCCGTTGGGGGTTCGGCCGATTCACCGAGTCTGTCGACGTCTACCCGCGAGGGCGGGACGACATCGCCCCCGGATTCGTGGCCGAGCTGACCATCGGCGTCCTGGAACGAACAGAGCCCGTGTACTCGGGCCTGGACATCGTGCCGCTGGGGGAGGGGCTGCCCGGATGTCGCACACCGGCTCGAGCGTCGGCGCAGGAGCTGATCCCCTATGCCGACGAATTGGCGCTGGTGGTGTCCGCGGACTACATCGATGATGCCGTCCGCATGTTCGACATCGACCTGTGCGCCGAACCCTACGTCGACCTGTGGGATGCGGGCCGGCCGTTGACCTTCCGCATCGTCGGTGTCGCGGCCCGGTTGCCGGCCGACGGCTACGACCGCTTCGATGCGATCATGCAGGCCGATGTCTGGCGCAACTGGACCTCGCGTGTCGGCAAGCCGGCACGTCCGGGCTTTTCCCGAGCGGCGGTGTATTTCGATCAACGCAATCACGGTACGGTGATCGATGCGCTGCGCGAGCGGGCATTCGCCTTCGACGAGGAGATCGTCTCCAAGTTCGAACGCTTGATCGGTACCGCCGCGACCTTGCGCAACACCTTTCTGGCCATGACGTGGCTGTCGCTGGTGGTGGCACTGATGGTGGCCGCAGGGCTCATCTGGAGCTATCTGAAACAGAATGCCAAGGCGATCGCCCTGCTGCGCGCTCACGGTGCCTGGGTGGCGCCGCTGGTGTCGGCGATTCCGTTCCAGCTGCTGCTCACCTACGCCTACAGCGTGGCGATCCTGGCGACGGCGGTCGGTGCCTGGAACCTGGCAGCCGGTTGGCAGCCGATCAGCGCCTGGGTTGCACGCATCAGCGATGGGGCGATGTCGATCGAACCGGTGCGGCGATCGACGTTGCTCCAGGCCGGAGAGCCGCTGGCGGTCACGCTGCTGGTCATGGTGGTGGTCGGATTGGCCAGCCTGGCGTTCTGGTCCGCCACCCACCCCAACCTGGCGCACGAGCTGCGCGATACCGAGTGAACTCTGGAAAAGGAGCCATGCAACGATGATCACAAGACCCCTTCCCGCAGCGCCGGTGCCGCGCCGCCACTTCGTGCGTCGAGGCGCGGCACTGTGCCTCGGCGCGACACTGGTAGCGTGTCAGACCCTGGGTGGCTGGAATCAGGCCTTGGCCGATTCGACCCCGCCGCGAATCGAGCACGAACCGGTTCGACAGATCGACCTGGGCGCATCGCTGAGCGTGCCGGCCACCGTGACCGACGACGACGGCGACCTGGACGGCGTCTTCCTCCACCTGCGCCTGCCGGGCAGCGAGCAGTTTCGAGCGCAGCCGATGTTCGCTCGACGTGGGGGCGAGTTCGTGGGTAGCGTGCCGACCGATGGATTCTCGCTCGACGACACCATCAGCTACTTCATCACCGCGATCGATGCGGCTGGCAACGAGGAGTCCGAAGGGTTCAGCTTCGACCCCTTCGAGGTCACCGTCGTGGCGCCGACGGCATCGTTGGCCACGGTCGAACCGGATGGCGGAAATCGGACGGTGTGGTACGTGGTCGCCGGGGTGCTGGCGGCCGGTGCGATCGCCGCCCTGGCCGGCGGCAGCAGCAACGGGGGCGGGGGTGGCGCGCAGTTCGGTACCCCCCTCGTGCTCGTCGATTGACGAAGGAGAACAACATGAACACTCGAATTCTCGATCGCCGCGTCACGCTGACGGCCGTCTTGGGCAGCGCCCTGCTGATCGGCTGCTCCGGATCCGATGAACCGGATGTCAACGTGCCATCCTTCCTGATGGAAGACGGCGATGAGCTGCAACTGCAGGGCACCCAGGCGATCAAGGACCGCCGGGTGGCAGCGATTCCCGACATGCGTCGCCAGGCTTGGTATCTGCGTGGCGAGACCATCGTCGACGACCGGGTTGCCCTTGAGGTGTGCCTGCCCTTCGATCCGACCGAATCGGTTTCACGGCCGGACCCGGCGATGCCGTCTAGTCGGGCCACGCTGCAGCCCAGCGCCCGCATCGTCAGCGATGCGGCCACCCTGATGCCCGAGGCCGAGTTCGAGCTGCTGATTCGATGGGCATCGCTCGGCGAACCTGGCTTGACACTCGACGCGGCCGTGTATTCGCTCAAGCGTGTCGAAGCCGCGCAGGATGCACCCGACACCGGTGTCCTGGTGGACTTCAACGGCAGTCGCAGCGCCGACGGTGCGCCAAGCGCGTTCCTGACCGGAACTCGCGGGGAGAACGTCAACGACCTGGTTGCCGCCTGCCTGGCGCAGGGGGAGCGTGTGTACGCCGAGCTGGGCGCTGACGACGTACCCGCTGATGTGCTCGACCGAGATGAAGACGGCTTTCGCAATCTGGTGGAATTCGGGCTCGGACTGAACGGCCAGCAGGTCCTCATGCCCGACCGTCCCACCGCCAACGCCGACAAGCTGACGCCGCAAGATCGCCAGGGAACCCTGGTGATCGCCGACACGCTCACCGACGGCATCCCGGCTCGCCTGCCGGAAACCCTCGCCGTGTCCGGCGAAGGTGAGGTCGGGCCCTTGCTGCCGTCCGTTCAACCGGCCGGACAGGATCCGATCGAACTACGGATCGCGCGAACCGAGATGGCCTATCTTCTCGAGGTCGACGGGGAAGGACTGGAGCAGGATGTCGGGTTCTCCTTCGAGCACGCGATGGGAGCAACCGACTGCCAGAACGATGGGGCAAGGCCTGACGGCGAACCCGTTCGCTGCGAGATCCTTCATGGTGACGCCCAGCCGTTCAGAGAGGTCAGGGTCCGGTTGTCATCGGGTGATCGCTCGTTCGAATGGGGCCCGTTCACGCTCGTGCAGCAAGCGGCGGCGGCCGAGTCGGGGCCGATCGCTCCCTCGCCGCAGAACAACCCGACCTTGTGACGAGCTTCGTGTGATCCCGATCGTGTCGGTCGGCAGGCCCGGCACCCTTTCCCGGTGCCGTGCCTGCCAGGGAGCCGCTGCACGATTCGACTCGTGCAGGGGCGCCGAATTGCGCAGAGGCTCCCTATGCCGTGTGGCATGGATCAGGCTCGCTCGAAGCGCAGCTTGTACTTGCAGCCTTCGTAGTTGAACTGAGCGTAGCCGAACGTGTAGCGGCCTTCGGGCGGGTCATCGCCGAGCCGGCCTTCGTAGGTCAGCCTGAAGTTCTCGAAGGCGGCACCGTCGCGGTGCGACTTCTCGGATTTTCTCGAGAACGGCACCTCGACACGAAAGTCGCCGGCGTCGCTGACGTAGGTGGTGAACACCTGGCGTCCGCCTTCCAGGTTTTCGGCCCAGGTGACCGTTCCCTGGTCGATCGCGAAACGCTGTCGGGTGGGCTTGCTCTCGCAGCGGACTCGCCAGGTACCGAAGCTTTGCCAGCTTCGTTGTCCGCCGTCGATGATGGCGACCCAGCTTCCGTCGTAGGTGCCGCTCAGGTCACGGTCCGCTTCGCGCACCTCGCTGACGCCGCAGGCGCTCATCAGCAGGACGCTGCTCGCCAGGGTGAGTGCCAGATATCGCATCGATCGTGGCCGGGGACGGGTTCGTGAAGGTTGCATGGTGTGAGTCGCCTTGTGGCTCGGGGGTGGAGGTCACCGACAGAGACACGCAGGGGCGCCGCGGGCCGATGGTCGATCGGTGGCATGGCTGCGCTTCATCACGCTCTGCCTGCCTAACGGACAGTGAACCCGGTTCGACACCCGCGCGCGTGATCCCTCCGGCCCACGCTCGTCGTGTCCGTCGACTCTGATGGGTCGAGGCGTTGCAGCGTGTCGCCCGGCGCTGCCCGACCGGACAGCCGTGCCCGTTGCACCCCGTCCGGGTACTCCGTCAGCCTTTCACGTGCACGGGCCGGTGATTCCCGGCAGCGCGATCGATGCGTCGCTCAGGATAGGTCGACTCGTTCACAGTTGCGTTTCGTCGGGCAGGGCGCTCGGCGGGCTTCGAGCGAAACGTTTGTCGCACCGATCGCCGCCGTCCGTTCCTTTGCGCATCGTGCGGGGTCATCGCCTCGCGCTCGTTCGCCACCCGCTTTCCCCGACAGGCCACGGAGTCCTTGATGAATTACACGCGTTTGATATCCGAGCCGGTTCATTGCCTGCTCGCCGTCGCCTGCTTCGCCGTGTTCGGTGCCGGGACGGCGTCCGCCCAGCAGGGCGCGGAGGGGCCGGAACTGCGGTTGTTCTCGTCCACCATCGTCGAGGACATTCGGCGTACCGGCGAGGCGGCCGCCACCATGGAGCTCGACGTCATCGGAAGCGTCGAGGCCATGGATCGGCAGCTGGAGCTCTACCAGGCCAGTGCCTGCGACGGCGCCGGTCAGGACCAAGGATGTGGCGAGATGCGTCGTCAGTTGACCGAAAGCTACGGTGCCATGCTCGACGCCATGGGCGAGGCGCTGCCGCAGATGGAGGACGCGATCGCGCGTAGCCGTGACGGCTTGCAGCAGTCGCTCGTCAGCCAGCTGGGGCGAGGTGCCAGTTCCACCGAGCTGATGACGCTGCTGCTCGATGACGGTGGCGGCACGGCGAGTAGCCGCCCCACCCGCAGCGACGGCAGCACGCGGCTGAGCGAGCGCTTTCGTCAGTACCACTCGCTGGTCGCCGGATCGAGCAATGGCACCCGCGGCGGGCGGGGTGCGTTGGCGGTGACGGCCGCAGACATCTACCTGGAAATGCAGGAGGCATCCGAACTGATCGCCATCACGCGGGACGAGATCGCCCGGGCACAGATCGCCAACGACATCGAGCTTGCCCTGCCCCGGCTGACGGACGAGATGGAGGCGACCGTGGAAGGGGTCAAGCGCGTCTTGTTCGGTGAGGGCGATGCAGCGGCCGCCACGGTGGCGACGCCGCCGCCGCGTACCGGAGACACGGTCGGTCCCGGCGACTTCGAGAGCGAACTCGAATTCTGATGCCGGCCTCGCCTCGCCGATCTTCCGTCCAATTCCTAGAACACGAGATGCCCACCATGAACCTGTCCTTCGCATCGGTACCCCGAATCGCCGTCGCCGCCACCTGCGCCGCCTTGATGCTGATGAGCGCGGCCTGTTCCAGCACGCCATCACGCGATCAGCCCGCGGTGGGCTGCGACGCGCCGCTCAGCCAGCGGTTGTCGCTGGCGATGGCCGAGGCGCGTACCCGCCTGGATGCCGGTTGCCGGGACAACTACGCCAGCCTGTTCGAGAAGCTGCTGATCGTCGGCGAAGGAGATCCGCAGCCGGAGAACAAGCGCGTGTTCAGCGAGTTCCTGGTCTGGACCAGCGATCGCGGATACATCAGCCCCTTGCAGGCGCGGCAGACCTACACCCGCTATTTCGGGACCAAGTTCGTCAGCGCGCTGAGCGACTACAACACCTGCGCCGCGTTCTGCCCGACCAAGGAGGAACTGCTCGGCGAGATGCGCTCGGAGCTGGGCGAGAAATCGCGTGGTCTGGTGAACGTCGTCGGCGATCGGGATGGATACGCACGAGCCAGCACCTTGTTCCAGGAGCTGGAACTGGTGATCAGCGCCACCTGCGCCGCCTGCGCTGCCCAGTAGGCGTCCGGCTCATCGATCCCGCCGCGCGTGGCAACCACGATGACGCATCGCCTGATCGGTTGGTGGCGGGTCGCAGGCTTTGCGGCGGGCCTGATCGTCACCCTGGGGATTGCCCGTTCACTGCCTGGCGAGGCGCCGATCACCGAGCCTGGCAGCGAAGCGATCGCGGTGGATGCCGCGTCGCTCGATGACGTTGCCGCAACCGACGGTGCGGTGGGCGATGAGGTCAGTGATGCGGTCGGTGATGCGGTCGGTGATGCGGTCGACGGGTCCATCGACGCCTCGGACGAGCCCGTGATCGCGTCCGATTCGGGCGCCTTGCCCGACGGCGTGGTCGGCGGTGAACCGGATGGGGCCCTGCCGATGTCCGATGCGGCCGAGCAGGACGCATCCGCCGCGCCGCCGCACGATCCGCAGCTGGCCCCCATCGACAACCGGCAGGTCGATCCTCGCTGGTCGCCCGTGTGGCAGCCGTTTCGCAGCCTGCGAACCGCGCAGGGCTTTGCCGACTACATCGGCGAGGCGACCGGCTTGCTGCTGCGCGTCTCGCCCCCCGATGACGATGGCGACTACGAGGTCGAGGTGTCGCACCGAACCGATGCCGACCACGCGGCTGCCATCGAACGAATCGTCAATGCAACCGGCTATCGCCCAGTGGAACGACCATGAAGGATGTTGCCGTGCAAGGTCGCGTGGTCGGCCACCTGGGATCGGGCCTGATCGCGGGCATCGGCCTGGCGCTCGTCATCATCGCCGCGTCGATGCTGCTCGGTGACGACGCCCCGAGCGCGCTGGCGTTTCCCGGCCTGGAGAGGGCATCCGGATGGATCCACGCGAACCTGCGCGGCTCGCTGTACCCGTTCGTCGGCATCCTGGTCCTGTTCGTCGTGGCGGTCGAGCGACTGCGGCACGCGCTGCAGGCCGGACAGCCGCTGGATGCGGTGGCCCAGGCCGAGTACTGGGCCGAACTGTGGACCAGCCTGTTCTTCGGTGTGGGTGTGATCTGGACCGCGATCGGCATGCGCAGCGCGCTGCTGGCCGGGCTGGGCAACCTCGACTCGTCGGTGGCCGCCGAGGTGGGCGCGTTCGCCATCCTGCGGCGGCTGGTGGACGGGGGGATCCTGCTGGCGCTGTCCACCACGATCGTGGGGGGCATCGGTGGCTACCTGATGCGTGTGCACAAGGGCTTGCGTACCGGTGGGTTGCTGCGCGCCCGCTACGCACGCGAGGCACAGGCCAGCGAGCACGCCGTGCTGTCACGGCTGGACGCCCTGGAGAGCCATCTGGGCGCACTGGTGGCGCACGCCGATCGCGGCGATCCTGTCCTGTCTGCGCCACGCTAGGGGCCCCCGATGTTGATCCCGAACGCCAACCCGCTGCTGTCGGCCAGTTCGGCGGTCGGGGACGAATCCGAGGCGCTGCAGGCCGATGTGATGCGCTTCGTGGCGATTCTCGGACTGTGCCTGATGGTGATCTTCGCGCTGGTGCAGAGCCTGCCGACAGCCGGAGAATCGCGCGAGGATGCGCGCGAGCGTGCCGAGGAGCGCTCTGCGCTGCTGGCCCAGGTTCGTCGGCTGCAGGACGAGCTCGCGGAGCAGGCCAGCCAGCTGGCCGAGCAGGCCGACGTACCGGCCACCGATCAGGCGTCGCTGCAGACACTGGCGGACGCCCTGCGTGCCGAGCGCGAACAGCGGGCGCGGTCGCGGGCCGACGCCGAGCAGGTCCGGGCGACGCTGGATCGGCAGCTCGATGAACTGCGTGCGAGCGCGGCAGGCCAGGCGGGCGAACTGGCGCGCAGCGAAACGGCTCGTCGCGCCGCCGAACGCCGCGCCGAGCAGCTACAGGCGCGGAACGATGCGCTGCAGGCGCAGCTGGCCGTCCAGCCCGAGCCTGCACCGCCAGATCCCGCGCCCGCACCGAACACCGCGCAGGAGGCCGCGCCCGAGATCGAACCGGACGCCGCGCCGCCAGCGAGCGATGTGTCGAGTGTCGCCGAGCCGCCTGAACAGGGATTCCGGCTGCGCTTTGCCAGCAATGCCGCGTTGTACGCGCTGGTGTCGCAAGGGGCGATCCAGGTGTTCGCGCGCGACGGCGAGCGGGGCTGGCGTCTGAGCGAGGATGGTCAGCGCCTGGTGCCCAGCGAGCTGCCGGGCCAGTTCAACGAGATGGCCGCCTCGACGATTCCGGCCCAGTTGCGCGCACGGCTGGATACCGTGGCGAGCCGCTCCACCGAGGTGACCTGGGGCGTGGCCCTGTCCTCATCGATGGCCGAATCGATCGCGGCCCGAATCAGCGGCGCCGAAGGCGGCACGTTGCTGATCCGCGAAACCGGCGAGGTTGACCTGCGCTGATCCGATCCGGCGGCGCGACCTGACAGGCCGACCTGACAGGCCGACCTGACAAGCCGACCTGACAAGCCGACCTGACAAGCCGACCTGTCCAGCCGACCCGTCCAGCCAACCCGTCCAGCCTGTGCAGCCCATCACGGATGTCGACGTGTTAGCCCGGCGTGCGCTGTCCGTTACGCTGGAAGGAATGCACAATGCGGATCGGCCCCCGATACCGCAGTCAAGGAGACGGTCGAATGAAGCTTTGGATGCACGTGGCGGATCGACTGGGCCGGTGCGCGCCTCGCTCGCGCGCAGCCCTGGTCGGCTGTTCCCTGGCGTTGTGCGTCTCGGGCGCCTGGGCGCAAGGTCCGGAGGTGGCGTTGGACGCCACCGAGCTGGTCGCCGACATCCGGCAGACGCGCAGCGTCGCCGAAGGCGTGGAAGAGGGCATGCAGCTGGCGCTGGGAAAATTGGCCGAGCACACCGAGCGCCTGTCCGCGGCCGGCTGCCAGGTCGGCAACGAGCAGGAGAACTGCCGCAGCATGCGCGGGCAGATGCGAGACGACTACCTGGTCCTGCTGGACGGTATCGAATCGCGGCTGCCGGTACTGCGCGAGTCGGTCGAGCAGGTGGTCGGCAACCTGGAAGCGCGCATGACGCAAGGCGGCGAGGCGAGTACCGAAGCGATGCAGGAAGAGATCGTCGGCGAGCGCAGCCGGTCCGGCGCCGCACGTCGACCGGCGCTGGCCGGGGTATCCGGTTCCCGATTGAGCGAGAGCCTGGGCAAGCTGCAGCAGCTCGTGTCCAGCGCCGCCTCGGGCCAGGTGTCGCTGCGTGCCATCCAGTCGGACCTGTACCTGGACATGCGCGAATCGCTCGACGTCATCGGGCACCTGCAGGCGGACATCGATCGCACCCGCATCCAGGCCGAGTTGCGCCTGGGCGACATGCAGGTGTCGAGCGAGCAGCTGGACACCACGGCCGACGTGCGCCGTCAGTTGTTCGGCGAGACGGATCGCGCGGTACCGGACGGTGCGGTCCTGCCGCCGCCGGACGAGGCCGACTACGTGAGTCCGATCGAGATGTGAGGCATTTTCGCGCCCTGTTCCGGCGCGCGATGCGCCGCGCAACGACCCCCACACCGATGGATCTGGCATGAGTTGGCGGCAGCGCTATATCGAGAACCGACAGTGGCTTGACTGGTACCGTCGGGAGTTCAAGTTCCGTGTCGGCCGCTCGTTCGACGATCCGGACGATGCCTGCTCGGCGGCCATCGAGACGATGCTGTTCGAGAAGCTGCCCGCGCTTGAACCCCGGCACCAGGCCAACCTGGATGCGCTGGTTCGCACCACCTACCGAAACGTGCTGCGCGATCTGGTGCGCGAGCATCACGGCCGCCCGCGCGCACCGGTCGAGATGCAGCGCGTCGGCGAACCGATCGCGCAGATCTACTTCCTGCACTGCATCCACCGCATGCCCAGTCAGCTGATCAGCGAGCAGTTGCGCCTGCCGTCCACGTCCGTTCTGGAGTGGGTGAACTGGTTGAAGGCGAAGAACAAATGCCCCAAGCGAACCCCCACCGTGAGCCTGAGCGGCGCCGATCCGGACGCGCCGATGCGCGAGATGGAGATCCGCGGCGACGAACGGGAAGACCCGGTCGGCGAGGATGTCGAGCAGGCTCAGCTGAGCGCCCTGGTGGCCATCCTGTTCGGGTTGTCGGACGAGAGTCCGGCGTCCGAGACGACCTTGGGCGAGTCCCTGCGACAGATCCTTCCACGCTTGAAGGCGGCCCTGGTGCTGTCGGACGAGGATCGCACGCTGCTGCGTCTGCGCTTCATCGAGGATCGATCGCCTTCGCAGATCGCCGAGGCGACCGGCATGAAGGTGCACACGGTACGGCGCCGGCACACCGCGTTGATCGAACGGATCGGCGACACCTTTCGACAACATCTGCCGGATCTGTGAGGGTCGGCGCGAGTGCACCCCGGAGCGTGTCATGAACACGAGCGATGACGATCGGATTCGCCACCTGTGCTTGGCGGCACTGGCGCTCGACGAGCCGGCACCGGCAGGCGGAGAGCGCCCGAGCCTCGACGAGCTCTGGGACTGGATGGCCGGACAGGTTCCCGAACCGCGTGCCACCCAGATCGGCGAGCACGTCGCCCGCGATCCGCGGGTGCACGAGCAATGGCGCGAGTTGCGCGATGCGCTCGAGGAGGACCAGGCGTCCAGCGCGGTGTCCGACGGGCATTCGCGCACCGAGCGCGACGCGCCACGACGCACCGGCTGGCTCGAATCGCTTTCCCGCTGGCTGAGCCCTCCGGTCTACGGTGGGGCGTTTGCAACCGTTGCGGTCCTGGGCATCGCGATCGGCGTTGCCCGGCAACCGCCGGAGCCGGACCTGTGGCAGGACTGGCAGGTGCTCAAGACGAGCGGCGTGCTCGAGGTCCAGCAGGACGAGGCGGCCGAGCTGAACGCCTTCCTGGTCGGCATGCGTGAACAGATGCGCCTGATGACCTTGCCGCTGACCGGGCCGCAAGGGCGTCGTCTGCCGGATCGCATCGAACCGTGCGGGGACAGCGACACCGCCTGTGTGCAAAGGCGAGAGGGGCTGCGCGAGTTGGGGCGTCTCAGCGTGCTGTCGCGCTTCGATTGCGTCCTCGACAATGAGTGGCGGCCCGAACGGCAGCGCCGCGCCGCCGAATTGCTCGCCGTGCTGGGCGAGCAGGGCTCGCTTGCCCGGTTGCGCGCTCCCTGGCAAGCGTGGGCGGCTGCCGATGACACGATAGCGCGCTGCAACGCGATCGATGAGCTGCTGGCGCGCGGATTGACCGGACTCGATGCCCATGTTTCCTGACCCTGCAGGAGGGATCAGCGGCATCGCGCGGCCGGTACGACGACGGCGCTGGCTGATGCCGAGCCTGTCCGCGTTGTGCCTGCCATTGATGCTGCTGGGCGCCTCGGCAGCGACGGCCCGGCCGGCCGACGTCACCGCGACGCAGGAGCAGACCCGCGCTGACTGGCAGCGCTACTGGGGCGAGGAGTCCTCGCTGGTGCCCTCGATCCGCTTTCCGCACCACGAGTGCTTCGAACAGGCCGCGTTGGCGCAGGAGCTGCCCGTCGGCCTGCTGCTGGCGCTCGCGCGCGGGGAATCAAACTTCGATCCGCAGGCGGCATCCCATGCGAACGCGCACGGTCTGATGCAGATCCAATGGCCCGGCACGGCGCAGGATCTGGGCTTTGCCAGCATCGCGGAGCTGGTCCAGCCGTGTCCGAACGTGGACGGTGGCGCTCGCTACCTGAAGATGCTGCTCGAACGCTACGACAACGACATCCACCTCAGCCTGGCGGCCTACAACTACGGCCTGGGACGTATCAAGCCTGGCACCGAGCGCATTCCGGATGGGGCGGCCTGGTACAGCGGCTACATCTACAACCACCTGCGCTACGTGCTCGAGAAGGCATCGCCGGCTGCGGCCCGGCCCGCGCCCAGGAACTACGAGGACGAGCAGCGCCTGACCATCCAGACGTTCGAGTCTCCCGAACGCGCGGAACGGTTCGTGGCCTTCCTGCGCGACAAGGTCCCGCAGGCGCGGCTCGATTGGTTCGACCGTCGCCTGGGCCGCTGGAGCGTGGACCTGCTGTACCAGGACGAGCAGGAACGCGAGCGCTCGGTGCAACTGCTCGAGAGCGAGGGCGGGTTCACGGTGCGCGAGAGCGAGCGATGAGCCATCGCGGGTTCGGGTCCGGCTGTGAGTCCGAGCTTGCGTGTCCGTTCGGCAAGGGGAACCGTCGGGCCGCCGCACCAGCGTGGTCGGCGCCCCTGAGCAGGAGAATCACCGCATGACCCGCCATCTCAGCACCTACCGCCGCCTTGTCGCCATCGGGTGGCTCCTCGTCTGCGCGCCGTGTGCGGCTGCCGGATTCGCCACCGATCGGCAGCAGATGCTCGAGGCGCTGCTCACCGACGCTGGCGGCGTGCGCACCAAGAGCCTGGGTGGCCCGGCAACGGCGCCTGGCACGGTGAAGGTGCTGCGCGAAGGGGGCCCGGGTGACAAGGGCGCGCGGGTGGTCGGCGTGGTGGAACGCCGCCCCGATGTGGCCAGCGTGAATCTGCGGGTCGAGTTCGCACACGACTCGGCCAGGCTCGATGAGCGATCCCGACGGGTGTTGCAGGAACTGGGCGCCGCGCTGGTCGACGATCGGTTGAAGGGCAGTCGCATCCTGATCAACGGTCATACCGATTCCAGTGGCGATGATCACCACAACCTGGACCTGAGCTTTCGGCGCGCGGCCAGCGTGCGCGAATTCCTGGTCGGGACGCTGGGCTTGCCACTCGAGCGACTAGCGGTGCAGGGGTTCGGCGAGGCGGTCCCGCTGAACGCCAACGCGGACGAGACTCAGCGGCAGCTCAATCGCCGAGTCGAGATCGAGCGTCGACCATGATCGGGGTGTGCCGGTCGGCCGGCCCGCGACGTCGGTGTCGTGCCGCGGGTACGGCCCTGGGGGCGTTCGCCGGCTTCGTGCTGTCGCTGTCGGCATCGGCCGATCAGACTGTCGAGCCTGACGAGACGCCGCCGACCCTGCTTGGCGTGTATGCCGAGAATCGCGAACTTGGTACGCCCAGCTACGTCACCGCCGACCTGGCGATGCTCGGCTACTCGCTGCTGTGGGAACGCACGCTCATGGACCTGGAGGAGGAGCGCCTGCGACCCGCGTTCGACGAATTCGTGGCCCGCCTGGACCAGCTGCTCGCCGCCCAGCCGAACGACGACCCGAACGACGACCCGAACGACGACCCGAACGACGACCCGAACGACGACAAGGTCACCCGGGCGAACGAGGACATCGTCGGCATCCTGGCCGCCTTGCTCGGTGGCGACCCGGGCCGGCTTTCCCAGGCGGCGTCGGCCGAGTACCACCGTGTGGTGGAGGCCGGCAGCATCGAGCATTCGCCGATCTGGTTTCGCACGCTGGACTACACCCAATACCTGCCGCGCGGTCGCTATACCGCCAGCGAGGAACTTCGTGGCTACTTTCGCGCCATGCGATACGTCGGTGGGCAGGTGTTCTGCGTACTGGCTTCGGAGGCGACCGGCGTGGACGAGTCCGCCAGCCGGCAGCTGACCCGTCAGGCGCTGCAGCTTACCGGGCTGATCCAGGGCGACGAGCGGCTGCGGACACTGCATGCGCAGATCGATGTGGCGCTGGAGTGGCAGTTCGGCGACTCACCCGAATTCGGTCCGCACGACTGGCTGATGATCGCCCGGGGCATCGAGCAGGAACGCGGCCAGGATGCGCCGGGCGACGACGATGCCGTCGCGGCCGAAACGAGCCTGCCCGCCCACGAGCGCGATGACGAATGGATCGATGCGTTCCAGGACCGGCTGCTGCAGCGATCGCGTGAGGATGGGCGACAGCCGCAGGTGTTCGATGCGATCGTGGAGATCGCCCGGCTGGAGCCGGGCATCGCGACGCAGGACGTGCTCACCGGCTGGCGGTTGCTCGGTGCGCGGACCACGGCGCGTGCCATCGCCCAGCAGCGCCTGCTGTATCCGAACACCGGTGCCTATACCGGCAGCGGTGAGCCGGTGCCGTTCGGACTCGGCCTGATCGGTGCGCAACCGGTCAAGGCGTTCCCGGTCGCCATCGAGACGTTGCAACTGATCGCCCAGGAGCCGCTGGACAGCCCGTCCGGCTTCGCGGTGGAGTCCGAGTTCGAGGGCTATCCGGAAGCGTTCGCCCGCGCCGCGGCGGACTGGCGAGGTTCCCGCGGAGCCGAGGCGCACCATGCCGCCGTGCTCGAGGCCGGGGTGTTTTCCTTGCAGGATCGCCCGGCGCCGGAACGCTACGCCTCGTTGCTCGCGTTCGATGCGCGCGAGCAGTACGCCACCCTCCTGTACACCCGGCAAACCCATTCGCCGATCGTCAAGTCCTTCCAGATGCAGGAGCCGGCCCGGCCCGGCGCCGATCTGGAGCCGGCGCCACAGTTGTACCTGGCGCTGGCGAGCGCGGCGCGGGCCCAGGCCCTGCGCAGCGGGGACGAGCGGTGGCAGGTCTACGCCTCCCACCTGGATCGGCTGCAGAAGCTCAGCTACCTGCGCCTTCGGAACGCACCCTTGAACAGCGACCAGCAGGCCTTCCTGAATCGCCTGGACCAGCTGCTCCAGGTCGACGGGGTCGATGACCGGCCGATCATCGTGGACGTGCACACCGACGCCGAGTCGGGACGGGTGGTGCAACGCGGTACCGGCCTGCCGCAGGTGCTCGAGCGGGGCGTGGCCCGAGGCGCGCGGGCGAGCTTCTTCGAGTTCAAGCAACCGTTGCAGCAGCGATTGACGCTTTCGGCCTGGCGCGAGCGATTGCTCGGCACACCGGTCGGCGACCTGGTGGGGGAGACATTGCGATGAGATGCGGATTGTCAGGGTGGCTGCTGGCCGGATCGATCGCGTTGTGCGGTTGTGCAAGCGCGCCGCAGGGCGCAACGGCCGGAGGCGGTTCGCTGGGAAGCTGGGTGGAGCGGGATCTTGCGCCTTACCTGAGCGATGAGTTGGCGAACAACCCGCGCTTTGCCGGCGCCTCGCTGCGCTTCGTCGCGCTGGACGGCGAGGAGATCAGTCCGACCATCGATGTGCTGTTGGACGATGTGCGCGACGAGCTGTTCAACGAACTCATCAGCGTGTCCGGGGTGGACCTTGCCTGGCGTCCGACCGCCCGGCCCGCGCAGCATCATCGAACGCTTTCGCAGATGGACTGTGGACGAAGGCGTCAGGCGACCCACTACATCGGTCTGGACCTGAGCGAGGCGATCGGTGGCCAGACGCGCCTGAAGGTGCGCGCGCTGGACCTGCAGGAGCGTCAATGGGTGAGCGGCTTCGGCCTGCGCTGGAGCGGTCGGCTGAACGGTGCACAGGCCGAAGCCGCCGCGGATCGACGAGTCGATCCCACCCTGCGCGGTCTGCGACCGTTGCCGTTCAGCGCCGATCAGGCGGATCTTGCCACCGGCTACCTGGCTCACAACCTCAGCTGCCTGTTGCAGGAAGGTGCGCCGAAGCGACTCGCGCTCTACCTCCAGGAACCGCCGGCCGATCGTCCCGAGTTCTTTCACACCGTCATGGCGATCATCGGGCGTTCGATGAACCGGTTCCGCGAGGTCGAGCTGGTGGATTCGATCGAGGCGGCCGATGCCGTCGTCGACAGCGAGATGGTCCGCATCAATGCGGACCTGTGGCAGGTGTGGCTCGGTGTGACCTACCGGCTGGACGGACGCCAGCTCAGTGGCGCGGACACGCCGGCCTATGTCGCGCTGGACGAGGCGGCCGTGGCTCGGGTGCGGCCACCGACCCGCCCGGTGGCCAGCGCACCGTCCGATCCTTCCGGTTCCGCCGAGGCGATGCCACCGGTCGGCACGCCCGCCTCGGTGCGCATCGCCGAGTTCGCCACCTGGGTACCGGCGCTCGGTGGTCCCTGCGATTCCCGCTCGCCCTGGGCGCAAGGCGAGCGACGCGCCGATGCCGATGAACGGTTCGACCGCGGAGACTGCTTCGCGTTGCAGGCAAGCGTGACCGGCAGCGCCGCCTTCCTGGTGACGCGCGCCGGTGAGGGCGGTTGGTACCGTCTGGGCCCGTCTTCCTGCGCCACGACCGATCTGGGGAGGGGCGCTCAGGGCTTGAGCGACCTGCGCTTCCCGGCCACCGGCGCCATGGAGCTGACCGGCACCGGCGAGAGCGAGTCCTACTACCTGATCGCGACCGACAACGCCGAGGCGGCCCGGCGGGTGAGCGCGATCGTCTCGCGATTGCCCGACGGATGTCGCGACGGCGTCGGCGAGCCGCGCTCGCCGCTTGGCGCGTTGATGCGCGCGGCGACCGAGCGCGATGGTCGGATCCTGTGGCGCCGGCTCGACGTGAAGCGTCGTTCCTGATGCGTCGCGCAACGATTTCACCGACCCGGAGAGGGCGCATGAACACCTGTCGAACGATGCTGGCCGGCGCGGTGCTGCTGGGGATGTCGGTGTCGCAGGCCGATGCCGCCGACCGTGCCCTGCTGATCGGTGTCGGGAACTACCGCGATTCGACGATCGGCGATCTGCCCGGCATCGATCTGGATCTGGGCATCATGCAGCGGGTCGTGCAACGGCTGGGCTTCCTGCCCGCCAACACCCGCGTGCTCAGCGATGAGGAGGCGACGATGGCCGCGGTCGAGCGCGCGATGAGCGAATGGCTCGTCGATGATGTCGACCCCGACGATCGGGTGCTGATCTACTACAGCGGGCACGGCACCCAGGTGGCCGATCGCAACGATGACGAGGCTGACGGGCTGGACGAGGTGCTGGTGCTGCACGACTTTTCGCAGAACGCCGAACAAGGGGCCAGCGGTGCCCTGGTGGACGATCGCTTCTACGAACTGCTGGCCGACATTCCGACCGATGATGTGCTGCTGATCGTGGACGCCTGTCACAGCGGTTCGGGCTACAAGAGCATCCTGGGTTCGTTGACGGGGGCCGAACGGGGCACCACGAAGTCCCATCCGGCGGCGGTCGTCGCCAACGGCGCCAGCGACTCGTTCACCCGTCAGGACAAGGGCTCGGAGGTGCGGTTCGCCGCCCTGATGGCCTCGGACGACGATGAGCTGGCGATCGCGACATCGCGCGGCAGCATGTTCACGCTGGGCGTGGAGCACGCGATCGAGCAGGCGGCGATGGGCGGCGATCCGATCACGCCGCGCGAGATCGTGGTCAGCGCCACCGCCTTCATCCAGAAGGCGCTCGCCGACTCGCCGCAGAGCCTGTTCGCACCGCAGCTGGGCGGTAGCGACGAGCTGGTGGACAAGCCGATGAGGCTGGCAAGCGGCAACCCGGACCGCGATGCGCTGGAGGAGTTGATCGCCGGCCTGGACACGCTGCAGGTCAGCACCGACAAGCCGGTCTACCGACTGGGCGAACGAACGCTCAAGATCAACGTCGAGGTAGCGAGCGCAGGGTATCTGAACGTGCTCACCGTCGACCCGGCCGGGGTGTCGGTGGTGCTCTATCCGAATGCGTTCAATCCGGACAATCGGGTGACACCGGGCAAGCTGACCCTGCCGACCGAGCAGATGCGTTTCGATCTGCGCGCCGACGGTCCCGTCGGCGAGCACCTCATCGCGGCCATCTGGACGCCCGACCCCCTCGACCTGTACCAGGCGGGCTTCGGCGAGCGCGACGCCCAGGGCCAGCTGGTCCAGCCGTTGGCCGAGTTCAGCGAGTTCGGCAGTCGTGCCTTCAGCGTGGTGCAGCGCGACAGTGCCCGGCCGGTTCGCGCGGGCAGCACGTTGGTGGAGATGGTGCCATGAGCAGAACCGTCGCTCGGCTCGCCTGCGCGCTCGTGCTGAGCGTCGTCGCTCAGGCGTCCCTGGCCGCGGATCGTGCGTTGCTGATCGGCATCGACGACTACTCGGGCAGCCGGGTCGACGCGCCCGACGGGCGGCAGGCAACCATTCGCGACCTGCGCGGTGCGCTCAACGATGTCCAGGCGATGAGGCGCCTGCTGGAGCAGGGCTTCGATGTCGCACCGGAGGCGATCCTGGAGCTCACCGATGCGCAGGCGACTCGCGAGGCGGTACTGCAGGCCATCGACCGGTGGCTGATCGAGGGAACCGAACCGGGTGACCGGGTGTTCCTGCATTTCAGCGGTCACGGCTCCCAGGTGCGCGATCGGGATGGCGACGAGCGCGACGACGGGCTGGACGAGGTGCTCGTGACATCGGATGCGCGCTGCCGGACCGATCCGTCCGCCCGCCGGATCGTCAGCTGCGAGAACGTGTTGACCGACGACGTGCTCGGTGAACGCCTGGATCGACTGGTCGGGCGGCACACGCTGGTCCTGATCGACTCCTGCCATGCCGGTACCTCGACGCGCAGCCTGTTCGATGCCGGTACGCAGGGGACACGCCTGGCGTCCTTCGATTTTACCGGCGACAGCGCATCGCGGTCGTTCAAGGGCGAGCTGGCCGCGCCCGGCACGACGCGCGTGTCGATGGCCGGACTGGTCGATCAGGCACCGGATCGGGTGGCCCTGTTCGCGGTGGCACCCGGTCAACTGGCCGCCGAGATCGCCGACGAGAACCAGATGCCGGTCGGCCTGTTCACCGATCGCCTGGTCGATGGCATCCTGGAGCGTGACGCGGACGCCAACCGGGACGGCGAGGTCTCGTTCGCCGAGCTGCTGACGCACGTCAAGGGAGAATCGAGTGACTATTGCAAGACCTACCCCGGTCACGCGGCCTGCTCGGCCGGTGGTGTGAATCCGCAGGCGCAGATCGATCCTGCGCTGTTCGCCAGCGACGTGCTCGGCTTCGGCGCCCGGGCCGCGCTGCCCGGGCAGCCCGACGGGCGCGAGAACGACGCCGCGCCGGACAAGGGGCGCCCGCTGGCCGAGCAGGCGGCCGTCGGGGGAGCGGCGGGTGACGACTCGGTCCAGGCCGACGCGCTCAGCGCCGCGCTGCCGCTGCGCAATGCGGCCAACCTGCGGGTCGGTCTGTCGCCCACCACCCGATTCACCCTGAACCAGCCGATGACCATCGAGATCGCGGCCGAGCGCACCGGACTGCTGATCGTGATGGATCGCAACGCCGATGGCGAGCTGGTCCCGTTGTACCCCAGGCCCGGTGTGACACGCGAGCCGCCACGCCCGGACGGCCGACCGTTGGGCTGGGTGCGCGCCGGGCGCTCGGTGTTGATGCCCGATGCCTACAGCGGTGAGCAATGGTTGATGCAGGAGCCGCTCGGCAGCGGCAGCATCATCGCCGTGCTGGCCGAGGACTTCGCCGACGTGCGATCGGTGGTCGACGGCCTGGTGTCGGCGAGCGCCGACTTCGCCCCCCTGTCCGGTCCGCAAGCCTGGCTGGGTGCCCTGTACGCGGCGTTGGAGCGCGTCGTGCCCGATGCGTCCGGGCAGGGTGCGCCTCGCTCGGCTCGCTGGTCGATCGCGACGATCGACTACACGGTGGTCCCATGAGCGCCCGGTCTGGTGGCACCCCATGGCTCGCGGCGCTGGCCGGCCTGATCGGCCTGACGGGCGGCCTGGTAGGCGGCTTGGCGGGCGGCTTGGCGGGCGGGGTGATGAGCACCATGGCGCAGGCCGATGATCGACCGGGCACCGCGGCCGGATCCGATGCGTGCCACCGCCTGTTCGATCCGGTCCTGGCCCGCCAGGACGCGCAAGGGGTCGCCGAGCGACTGCAGGGCGCGGAGGCGGCCCGGGTGTGCGAGTGGAATCAGCGGGAGTTCGCTCGGCTGCAGGCCACCCGGTGGATAGCGGCCGACGCGGACGAGCAGGCAACCGCCGGGCGAATCGAGCGTGCACAGGCGCTGCTGGACGGCGAGGGTGCCACCTCGCTGCGCCTGGCCGCCTGGTGGCGCGTGAACGCGGTGCTGGGCGAGATCGCCAGCGTGCGTCATGACTGGCACGAGGCGGCCGTGCAGTTCGGTGAAGGCTATCGTCTGGCCGTCGATCAGCTGAGTCCGCCGGATGGACTGCCCCCGCCGCACGTCGAGGATCTGCAACGCGCCCTGTTCGATCGGGCCAGCGAGGCGATGCTGCTCAGCGGGGACCTCTCTTCGGCGATCGCGCGCAGTGGGGCCGGCACCGGCATCCTGGTCAGCCGCGGCCCCAAGCCGCACGCGGTTCCGCTGCCGGTGCAGTTCGAGTTCGACCGAGCCGATCTGGCCCCGCAAGGGCAGGAAGCGGCGACCAGGCTGGCGGCGTTCGTTCGAAAGCGTGCCCTGCCGACGCTGGAGATCATCGGCCACACCGATCCGAAGGGAGAGGCGGACTACAACCGGGACCTGTCGCAACGGCGGGCGTCGACCGTGGCCCGCTCGATCGAGGCGGCGTTTCGCGCCGCGGGGCAGGCTCCCCCCACCATCACCACGCGCGGGCGCGGCGAGGACTGTCCGGCCGTGCTGTCGGATCCGGCCCGGTACACCGAACCGCAGCGGCACGCCTTGTACCGCCGCGTTGAAATCGTGCTGGATCCGTCGGCCTCCGCCTCGCGCGTGGTCTGCGGGCAATCGGTCGGACGATGAGCACGCGCCGATGGCCCCGCGCGGTGGCGATGCTGGCAGCGATCGCGGCGTTGTGCTCGGCGGTGCCGGTGCAGGCGCGCGAGTTGGCCATCGTCGTCGGCATCGATCGCTACCGCCACGGCAGCGCCACCGGTGGGCCGGATCGGTTGCAGGATCTGGAGGGCGCCGAGAACGATGCCCGCCTGCTGGCGCGCACGCTGCGCGGCATCGGGGTGGAGCTGCCACCCGAGCGGGTGCTGATCGGCCGCGAAGCGACCGCCGATGCCTTTCGGCGGACGTGGGATGCCCTGCTGCAGGATGCTCGTCCCGGCGACGGCATCATCGTCACGTTCGCCGGGCACGGTGGCCAGGAACGCGAGGCCGGATTGCCCTACGACGAGTCCGATGGGTTCGACGAGACGTTGATGTTCTGGGACTTCTCGCCGGAGCGTCCGTCGGTGGGCCGCATTCGGGACGATGAGCTGTTCGCGATGCTCGAGCGGGCCAGCGCGCAACGAATCACCTTCGTGGCCGATTCCTGCCATGCCGGCGGGCTGACCCGATCCCTGGACCGCACGCTGGGGCGATCGCGGCAAGGCGGCACCTGGGAGCTTCCCGAGACGGTGGAACGCATGCCGGCGGCGGCCAAGGCCGACGACTGGGAGTCGCTGCGTCACGTGACCTATCTGACCGCGACGGCGGACGAGAGCAAGCTGATCCGCGAGATCCTGCATCGGCAGCGGCCGCACGGGGCCTTGAGCGTCAGCTTCGCCGCCGGGATCAGCGGCGCCGCGGATCGCGACGGCGATGGTGTGGTGGTGCGCCGCGAGCTACAGGATTTCGTGGCCGCCCGGGTCGGGCAGCTGTCGGCCCGCACGCAGACGCCGGGCTTCAGTCCACGCAGCGGCCTGGACAATCCGGAACCCCTGCTGATACTGGACCGCGAGCCGACCGAGATCGTGGCCGATGGTCCGTCGCAGGAGGAATCGGGCGAACGGGTGGCCAGCGCGGACGCGTTGCCCATCAGCGTGATCGGGGGGGCACCGCCGGAAGCGATCAGCGGGGTGACGCAGGTTGCGGTGGCCGAGCTGCAATTCGACATCGCCGAGCGGGAAGTGGTCGTCTACCACGGCACCGACCAGATCGCCCGTTTCGCCCGTTTTGCAGATCAGGCGGACCAAGGCGCCGAGCCGAATCTGGCACCTTGGCGCTCGATGATCGGCAAGTTCCGGCTGGTGAACGCGATCGATGCGACCTACGATCGGGCCAAGGGGCCGGTGCGGATAGCGGTGCAATGCGACGTGAAGGACTGCAACGAGACGCATGCCGAGGGTTCGGTGCTGAGCGTCGACGTGCATCCGCCGATTTCCGGTGGCAGGCACCTCGTGCTGTTCAACCTGGCCGGTATCGGTCGGGTGCAGCCGCTGTACCCGTTGAACGACAAGCGCGACCCGAGCGTGCCGACCGAACTGCCCTTCGAGGTGGAACTGACCGCCCGTCCACCGTTCGGCCGCGATGACCTGATCGCCGGGTTCTGCGAGCAGCGGCCGGTGCGGCTGCGCGCCTTGCTCGCCGACACGATCGATGCTCCCGACCCGGCCGCCTTCCTGAGGCTATCGACCGAGTACGATTGCCAGTGGGGACGCTACCCCTTGTTCACCGGTGCCTGATCGTGGTTCAAGGCTCATGAAGGGCATTCGCCCACGGCGGCACGCGATCCGCTCGGTGGCGCTCATGCTCGCCGGCCTGGCCGGCTGCTGCGGGTGCGCGGCACAGGCGGAAGAGAAGGCCCTCTACGGCAAGGACGATCGTATCGAGGTCAGCGCCGCGGACGCCGAGCTGCGAAGCGCGGCCCGGTCGGTAGCCGCCCTGTTTCAGAGCGATGCGTTGGATCGCTTGCCCGGCCGCGGCTGGCGACTGCCCGAGGAGGCCGTCGGTCCGAAGAGCAACTGGTGCCCCAGCGAGCGGTTCGGCGATCAACCCGGCGGCGCGCTCTGTACCGGGTTCCTGATCGGTCCGGACCGCATCGCGACGTCGGCGCATTGCATCCGGGCCACCGCCGACCGGTTCGCGCCCGGTGTGGCGTGTGGCCAGGCCCGCTTCGTCTTCGACTATCACGTCGATCATCGCGGACAGGCCATGACCCGGCCGACGCCCGATCGCGTCTACCGTTGCGAGGCGGTCCTGGCGGGTGAGGGGAATCGGGCCGGCGCCGATTGGCAGGTGGTGAAGCTGGATCGGCCGGTGAGCGAGCGCGCGCCGCTGCCGGTGCACGACGGTGATCCGCTACCGGTCGGTACCTCGCTGGAAGTGATCGGTCATCCGAGCGGACTGCCGGCGAAGATCAGTGCCGGCGGGCGATTGGTCGAACAGCGCGATGCCGGCTACTTCGTGACCGACCTGGACACCTACCAGGGCAACTCGGGATCGCCGGTGCTGGCGCGTGTGGATGCACGTCGCACCGTCATCGGACTGCTGTCGCGCGGCGCGCGGGACTTCGAGACCCGATCGTCCGATGGCGACACCTGCGAGGTCAGTCGGGTGTGCGACGTGGCCAGCTGTGGCGGTGAACACGCCACCTGGGCGGGGGCCTTCCTGGAGCACGCCCGTCGTGCGCGCGGCGACAGGCCGCGGTAGACAGGATGCAGGCAGGTAAACTGGCCGGACCTTGCGAACGGGACACTTCGATGGGACGCTACCGACGCTGGATCGCGGTCTGGGCGTGTGCCGCGACCTGCCTGCTGTCGGCCGCCTGCTCCGACGGCGATGGCCAGGGATCGCAGGTGGACGATGGCGGTCCGCGCATCGTCGGCCAGGTGCGCGATCAGCTCACCGGAGAACCGATTCGGGACGCGACGTTGAGCACCGATCCGCCGACCGAGCAGGACCTGACCGATGTCGATGGTCGGTACACGCTGCGCGGCACGGCAGGCGATGGTGGTCGATTCCGCATCCTGGCCGATCACGTCGGCTACCTGGCCGCTCACAGCGATGTGGCGGTATCCGATGGCGAGATCAAGCAAGCGGATTTCACGCTGACCCGTGAGGCCAGCGGCCTGGTGACCAGCGTGTCGAGCCTGCAGATTCCGTCCGATGCGTCCAGCCGCACGTTCCGTCTGACCAGCACCGTGAGCGATCTGGACTGGTCGATCACCACCACCGAGACCTGGCTGGTGCCCGAGCCGCGCCAGGGCCGGCTGTCGCGCGGGGAGATCGCCTTCGTGACCGTGTCCGCCAGGCGCAGCGAGTTGCAGGACAGCGAACGGGCCTCGGCCGAGCTGATCCTGAACGCGGTCGGACTGGATGGTGTCGTGATCGACGTGCTGGTCGATCCCGCCGCCGATGCGACCGGCGCACGTCAGTCCGACTGTCGTCTGCTCGATATCCTTCGCGTCGGGTTCGAGGAGTACGAGGCGCCACTGGTACGCTTTCCGGCCACCGCGCGGTTGCCGTTCGACCAAGGTCCACGCTTCATCGAGCTTCCCGCCGAGGCCTTGTTCGATTCGTTCATCGTCGATCAGCCCGGCGATGTCACGATCACCCATGTGCAGGGCGGTCTGGCCGCCACCACGCTCGAGCTGTTCGAGCTCGATGCCGACGGCGTGCGTCGCGTGCTCGGCCGAAACGCCGGGCTCAACGATACCGTGCAGCGGGCCCGCGTGACGCAGGGGCTGGTGCCCGGCGTCTATTGCTATTCGCTGGCGGGCACCACCGGGCCGTTCACCCCGGTGGCCAGCTTGTTCATGCAGCTCGATTTCGCCGAACTGCCTTGAGCACCGTCCGTCGTCGCCAGCGGGGCAGGGTTGCCAGGGGCCCGAGGCCAGCGCGCAGCACACGCCTCGTTGCCGGTGCCGCGCTGCTGCTGTGCGCGATCGTCGGTTGCAGCGATGGTCGTTCGCGATCCGATGGCGATCAGGTCGAGGGAGCCGGTGGCGAACGACTCGCGTTCACACCGCGTTCCGTCGCCGCACTGCGCGGATTGGGCACGCTGCGAATCTCGGTGAGCGTCAATGGCGAGATCGTGCACCAAGGCCTGTGGAGCGCGACGGGTGAAGGGACGCTGACGCTGAGCGCCGACCGGTTCTCGCGCACGCAGAACGATGTGGTGGTCGACTTCACCCTTCAGCGATCGCAGGATCCGGCACCGCGACGTATCGCCCGCGCCGAGTACGCGCTCGATCGGGCGATGCCCGGCGATCGGGTCGCGCTGTCCGGTCTGGTCTACCGCTACGACGATGCCGACGGCGATTCCCGCTTCGACGTCCACGAACTGGCCGTGCGGCCGGACGACATCGATGGCGACGGGCTGTCGAACGCCGATGATGCCGACTCGGACAACGACGGGTTGGCCGACGGCGTCGACGTCACGCCCTATGGTGAGGGCCGACCGGCGGCAGCGGACACCGTGGGCGAGCCGATCACGCTGCGACTCGACGACGGCACCGAAGCCACGCTCACCATCGATGCCCTGCAGGGCGATCGCAGCGAACTGGTCCACCTGGTCGACACGATGGGCACGATCGCGCTACACGCACCGCCGGGTTGGCCAACACCGCTGCCCGTCCTGCAGCCGACCGGGTGGACCGCCTTCACACTGCAAGGGCGCACCGGTGGTCGCTGCCCGAACTGGCGCATCGCCGTCGACGCCAGCGCCTTGCGCAGCACCTTGTCGCGAACGGCCTTGCTGTACTTTCGCCGGCCGGGCGAGGTGGCGCATCTGGCCCCCTTGGGAGCGGAATCGATCGCGGACCTGGGAGCGTACGGCGAGGTCGCCGCAGCGGGCGGTGACCGTTACGACGACGCACTCAGGATCGTGCTGGTGCCGGCATCCAGCGTCGGCTGGCTCGAGCTGTCGACCCAGCGCGACTTCGGCGGCGAGCGTTGCGCGATCAACCTTGCCACGCCCAGTCGCTTCAGCGTGCAGGGCCCGGCGCGAACGCCCTGAACGACATCGGCTAGTCGTCGGTCGCCAGGATCGCCGTCAGCAGCCCGGGCATCCGGAAGGGTGTGTCGCCAAGCTCGGACCAGGGGAGCGTCAGCGCAACGATGGCCTGGGCCGGCTCGCCGATGATCACATCGACCGACTCGGGATCCCCGTTGTCGGCTGACAACTTGATTCGGTTGCCTTCGCTACCCGATACGGAGAGCTCGAGCGTGCCGATGGTGTGCGGCCCGTCCGCGGCCACGCTTCGCAGTGCTTGCGGCTCGCGCTGAGGTTCCAGGCGAACGCTGGTGGCGAGTGGTCCCGTGGCACGCACGATGGTCGCCGGTTGAGCGATCCACCAGCGATCCGTTCCATCGCCCGTCGCATCGCGCAGCCGTTCGAAGGTGGCGCCGGGCACGGTGATCTCGGTGCTGTGCCGCACTGTCTCGGCGGTGATCTGCAACAAGCCGGCAAGCGTCGGCTCGATCGCACCGGGTTGGAAGACCAGTTCGGTGTGTCGCAGGTTCTCGATGAGCATTCGCGCGTCGGCTCGATCACCGCGGGTATCGTGCTGCTGTTCCACGCTGCCCCAGAGCGCACCGGAACGCGTGCCGAGCAAGCTGATGGACAGGGCGTCGGCCGTCAACCGGACGCGCGCGGGTGAGCTGCCATCCTGGGTGCGCCCTTCGACTCGATACTCACCGTTGTAGTACCGATCGGCGATCAGGCAGGCGTCGAACACGAAGTGTCCGTTCCAGCCACCGGCCGGACCGGGTGTGGCCAGGTAGCGCCCGGCGCCCGGACAGCGATGAGCACGTGCGTGATCGGCGCCCTCCGGCACGTCCAGGCGCTCCATCGGCAGAGCGCCACTGGCCAGGTCTCGCTCGATCTCGAACAGCTTGTCCAGGTCGCTCAGCAGCGAGTCGATGCGCAAGCCGGCCGAGACCGCTGTCAGCACATCCGCCACGTTGTCAGGCGTGAGCTGGGCGAGACCGTTCAGCTCGGCCAGCGGGTCGATGGCGATCGGGGGATCGTCGCGCTCGCTCGGCGGACCTTCAGGGTCGGGTGGGCCGTTCTGCCCGCCATCCGGCACCGTCGGCTCACCGCCTCCGAGGGGAGGGGAGGTCGGCGTGCCGTCTGACGGGGCCTTGTCAGCATCGGTGCCACCACAGCCGGCGAGCATCATCACGATGCCGAAGGCGGCCAGCGCAAGCGGCAGCCGAGTAGCGTTTCCCATCCGACGTCCTTCCGGTTCGGTATCGAGACCCGAGTGTCCCGATGCGGCCGGCGATCAGTATGCCGATCCGCGAGACGGCCAGGGCGGCGAGATGCGTGCGCGCCGCCTCACTCAGTCCTGACGAAGGCGTCGGCATAGGAGGACAGCACGCCGATCAGTCGTTCGAGCGTGCTCACGTGCGTTGCCAGGGAGGAGATCTCGGCGAACAAGCGATCCTGCAGTGCCTGGCCAGCGCTTCCGCGAGCCTTTTCGGTGACGATCTGGCGCTGCGCGGCCAGGTTGTCGATCGCCCTGTCGCGCTGGGCCTTCGCCCAGGCCAGATCGATGCGGGTGGCCTGATGGGCGGTGTCGATCTCGGACGGACTGGGTAGAGCGGAAATCGGTCTGGACAGCAGCGATGCGTAGCGCAGCCGGCCCGCATCGGTGACGCGCAGCATCACGGCATTCACGTTGGCCAGTTCGCGGTTCAGGTTCCGGGTGACCAGAGTCTCCTTTTCCAGATGATCCGTGGCGCTGGTCGATCGACGGCGTCTGAGTTCCAACGACACTCGCGTGGTGCAGTCGCCAGGCATGACGTTGGCTTCTTGGCCTGGCACGGCATGGCCCTTGACGATGTGGTCCGGCCGCGCGGGCAGCCGGTTGTCGAACTCGATGCCGGCGACCGACGTGTCAGCGCAGGCTTGCAGTATCGTGTCGGAGACGATGGGGTAGACGACGGAAGGGGGGGTGACCGGCGGTGCGGTGGCTGCTCGCTCGATGCGGGGCGGGGTGGCGTCCGGCGGCGGTGGGCATCGGGTCGCCAGCGAGCACCCGCTCGACACGAGACACACGAACGACAGGCCAAGACCCGTCGGGTGGTGCACGCGGACAAGCCTTGGCGACCGGGTACGGATCATCGATGCGCGATCGCGAAGGAGATAGACGTTCTGACGGACATGTGGCCCGTCCGGTCCTGACGCGCTCATCGGTTCGGGCCGCCGGGCAGGCGAACGACCGCGCTCGTCATGACATTGCTGTTTGGCAATGGTTTTTACGGCCGGAGTCCGAATGCGCTCGATATCGACGGGCGGGCGCGTCACGGCGCGTCTCGCCTGTTCCCACGGTCACGCACGGCCGGATGCCGGTGGAAGATGACGGACTTGGCCCGCGCGTGCGCGTCACCGGTCATGACGCGCCGGCCCCGGACGCGGCAATCGCACCGCCAGTCGGTAAGATGCATTGCGAGTGCATCGTATCGAAGGGAGCCGTATCGGTGAGCAAGCCCCAGGCCTCGCAGCACCCCGCCGAGATCGGCTGGTACGAGCCCTTTCGCCAGCAAGCGCGTTACCACGAGCAGTATCGGCGCTGGTTCTTCGCTCGCGACTTCCGGTTCGCGGATCCCGAGAACGTCTTTCGCGGCGCGCTGATCGCGCTGTTGTACGACAACCTGCCGCGCAAGACGGATCCTCCCCCGCCCGGCAAGGAGGAGGCGTACGTGATGAAGAGCTTCCAGTGCGCGGTGTGGGACCTTCACCGCAAGGAGTTCGGGCGCGAACGGCCGCCCAAGTGGATTCGCGATCTGGGTGACGAGGCGATCTCGATCTACTGGTCGGTCAAGGAGGGGGTTCCGGTCAGCGAGCTCCTCACGGGATCGACCTTGCCGCCCGAGGCGATACGGCGAATGGTGACCACCATCAAGGCGCGGCCGCTCGCACCGATCCGCCCGCTGCTCGAGACGCTCGAGTATCCGGATACGGGAAGCTATCGAACGGAGGTCGAATGGGGAACCGAGGCGGCGCTCGATCCAGTCGGTGAACGGGCCGAGGCCGAGGAAGTCGCGTGCATCGTCGGCTTTGCCATCGCGCCGGTGACCATGCTGCCCGGATACACCGCACGTCTGGGTCGCAACGCGCGTGCCCTGGCGGTCCGGCTGCGCGAAGAGCTGGCGCTCGACGCGATGGATCGTGCGCTGGTCAGGCATTGCCTGGCCGAGCGGACCCAATCGCTGGGCGATATTCCGGCGCTGTTCTGCCGACCGAGCCGGCAGGTACGGCGTCGCCGGGACGAGCTCAAGCGGCTGTTGCCGCGCGTGCTGGCAGACTACGGGCTGAGCGATGCGGCGCTCCGGGATCCCGACATCGCCGATTGCCTGCACCCTTCAGGGCCGGGCGCGCTGTAGCGCGGCAGGAGAAGCTTCCCATGACGCGATCGACTCAGGAGGCGCAGGCCGCGCGATTGATCCGCTCGGCTGCGGCGATCGATGTCCCCGTCAGCCGGGTCGCACCGCCGCCGGACGATGCGGAGATCCGGCGCTGGGTGGAAGGCGCACTGCCACGCGAGCGTATCGACGAGCTTGCCGAACAGGCGCTCGATGACCCGTCGCTGATGCGTCGCTGGCACGCAGCGTCACGACAGATCACTCGCGCACGACAGGGCCGGTTCGGCGTCCTTGTTCGAACGCTGCGGCGTGCGATCGTCCGGCTGCCCTCGCCGCTGATGCTGTCCTCACCGGTCGTGGCCGCGCTGGCGGTGGCGGGCGTGGCGGTCGCGCTGTTCGTCACGGTGCCCGAGCGATCCACCGTGCTCGGCGTGTCCGGCTGGGAGCGCGGGGGTGAGTTGAAGGCGGCCGTCGAGATGCCCGTGCCCGACGATCGTGCGGAGCGGCTCGCGCTGTTGACCGGTATCCGATCGGCAGCCCACCCGGGCGCAGGCACCGAGGAAGCGTCCGAGGATCGATTAGTCGAGCAACACTGCGATCCGAACGACACCGGGTGTCCCGAACGTCGGTCGGCGCTGCGGGCAACCGGTCAGCTGGCTGCGCGGGTGGACATCGGTTGCAGGACCGGCATCGGCGTGGCGGGTACCGACACCGACCAGGCCGCTCGCCTTCTCGAGGTTCTGGTGCCCAGCCCGGCGGCGGCCACCGCGACGTCGCCGCTTCGACGGTGGGTGGCAAGCTCGGACGATCTGGTGCGCTGCGCGGCCGCAGCCGATCTGATCGACCGTGCTCGCGCAGCGCATGACGGTGCGCCCCGTTGAGAATCCCGTTCGGCCGTTCTCACCGCGCAGGCGTTGCCGGCGCCGTGCTCTTGCTGGTCACGGCGGTCGCCTCGGGAACGAGCCTTGCCGAGGACCTCAATGCCGGCGATCCGTTCGTGACCGATACCGCGGACATCATCGATGGCCTGTTGCGCGAGCCGCCATCGCCCGCACTGCCGTCCGGTGTTCGGGCACGCGCCATCGCCCACCCCGAGGCGCTGAACAGCGTCAACCTTCGGGTGCGGTTCGATACGGGCTCCGCGCGCTTGAAACCCGAGTCGATCGGCCTGCTCGATTCGCTGTGCGAGGCCTTGATCGATCCGCGATTGCGCGACCATGCGGTCCTGGTGGCTGGACACACCGATGACACCGGCTCGGACGCCTTCAACCTGGCGTTGAGCTTGCGCCGCGCCGAATCCGTGCGCGACTACGCGGTGAAGGTTCGCGGCCTGGACCCCGCGCGGTTCGTGGTGCACGGCTTTGGCGAACGGTCACCGTTGAATGCCAACGCCAGCTCGATTCAGCGCGAGGTCAATCGACGCGTGGAGACCGCGCTGCTGCCATGAGCGCGCGAGGGCACAGATCCGTCCGGCTCGCGTAACGTGGCGCACCCGTGCTTCCCTTGAATCCGCTGACGACTCGGCCCATGCCCGCTTGCTCGCCCGCGATAGGCCCGACACCGTGCCGAGCGATTCGAAGCTTTCGTGCCACAGTGCTCGCACCGTGCATGGCTTCGCTGGTGCTGGCGATGCCGGGGCTGTGCGAGGAGGTCGATCCACGCGCTCGGCCCATCTACGGTGCGGACGATCGGATCGAGGTGGGCAAGGCGGCGCAGGAACTGGCGAGCGCGGCACGATCCGTCGCAGCCATCGTCCGGTCCGACAACATCGAGGTGGGGCAGGGCGGCGCGATGGCGCTGCGCGGCGACGGCATCCTCGACGATCCACCGTGGTGCCCTCGGGAGCGCTTCGTCGCGCAGCCCCGGGCAGCGTACTGCACCGGCTTTCTCGTCTCGCAGAACCTGATCGCCACCGCTGCCCACTGTGTCAGGGCCGATGAAGACACCGGTGCCAGAGGCTTGGCCTGCAGCGAACTCAGCGTGGTGTTCGACTATCGCATGAGCGCCGATGGGGAGGGCACCGAGGCGCTGGAGCGCGATGCGATCTATCGTTGCGATGCGGTGGAGGACGGGCTGTATTATCCCGGCGGCGGGCCCGACTGGCGCATCTTCCGGCTGGACCGTGCGGTGCTGTCGGCCGAGCGCCCGGCGCTCCCGATCAGCACCGCCACCGATCTATCCCCGGGTACCGCAGTGGCATCGATCGGTCATCCGGCCGGGCTGCCGATGAAGGTCATGGGCAACGCGGCCGTGTTGCGTGCCCGTCCGCTGGGCGGCTATATCACCGATCTGGACACCTTCACGGGCAGCTCCGGCTCACCGGTGCTGGCGGATCTGGGCTGTGGCTCGGTCGTCGTGGGGCTGCTGTCGAACGGCCATGCCGACTTCATCGCATCCGAAACCAGGCCGCAAGCGGGGCAACGCTGCCTCAGCAGCACGCGCTGCCGCGAGGGGGCCTGCCTTGGCGAGCAGGTCACCTCGTCCAGCCATCTGGCAAGCTATGCGGATCGACCGTTCGTCTCCTGCCCGACTCCCGCCGTCGGGGTGGAGGGCCGGTGAATCCTGGTTGGCTGGCCGGCATGGACGGCTCGCGAGTGCGTCTGCCTCGATGGCTGATCGGGACGCTGGCCTTGCTGATCAACCTGCCCGCCGGTGTGGGTGCCGATGCCGGTTCGGATGGCGTCGAGCTGGGTCTGGTCTCCTTTGGTCAGCTGGAACATCAAGCGGTCGTGGTGGGTGTGAACGCCTATGAGGATCGCTACATCGAGCGGCTGGGCTACGCCGTCTCGGATGCTCGCGGAATCGAGGCCGCGCTACTCGAACTGGGGTACGAAGTCACCTTCGTCGCCGATGAGATGGCCACCCGCGACCGAATCCTGGAAGCGGTGCAAACCGCTGCCCGACGACTCGCGCTGGCCCCCCCGGACCGGCGCGGCAACCTGGTGTTCGCCTTCTCCGGCCACGGCTTTCGCCTGGATGACGACAACTTCCTGGGCACGGTCAACACCGATACCTTCGATCTGGCAGCCACGGCGTTGCCGATCAGTGCGTTGGAGCGGACGGTGGCGCAGTTGGACGTCGCGCGCGCCGTGCTGTTCATCGACGCTTGCCGCAATGATCCGGCGAAGAGCATCGGTCTGCCCGATCGGCGCTTCGCCTTCGACGAGCGAGCCGAGGGGGTAGCGATCCTGTACAGCACCGCGCCTGAAGCCTTGTCGTACGAGGACGACACGCTGAAGGCCGGCGTCTTTTCACACTACCTAAACGCCGCGCTGCGCGGTGCCGCCGCTGATGCCGCGGGGATCGTGTCGTTCGATCGCCTGGAAAGCTACGTGATCGAGAACGTGGTTCGGCACTCGACCGAACGCTATGGACGGGTGCAACGTCCCTACATTGCCGGTGAACGCAGCGGGCGCTTCTCGTTGGGGCACGTCGAGCCTGGCGCACGGACGGACTCGGCCAACCGTTCGTCGTCATCCGGCTGGAGCTGGAAGCACACCGGTGTTGTCATCGGCCTGTTGGCGCTCGGCGCACTGGTGGCCGGAGCGTCGGACGATGACGGACAGGGGGTGGAGGAATCGGTAACGTTGGTGATACCGACGCCTTGAAAGCTTTGATCCGGCCCCAACCCCAACCCCAACCCCAACCCCAACCCCGGCCCCGGCCCCGGTCGCGGTGCCATTGGCCATAGGTGATTCGAGGCAGGGCTGTCTGAATTCACCCGCGCGACCGGGGCGATCTCACCGGCTGAACTCATCCAGTTCATCGGCCAGTTCGATTTGCTCGTCCCGAAGTCCGGTTGCCTCATAGGTTGCAACGACCGCCTTCGAGGAAGCGGGGGCGACGGTGACCAAGACCGAACCGTCAGGATTCGTTCTCAACTCATCAAAGCATCGGGTGAGCGAGTCTTCGTCGGCTATCGATGCGCCTACGCAAAAGGTGAACACACCGTCCATCACGTCTCTGGTGTTCAGCGAGAAATCGAAGATCCTCAAAGAGGAACTGCTGGCGCTGGGCATGAATTCCGAAACACAGACGAACCGCATGGCATCTAAGGTCGAAACGGCACACACCGTCGTTCTTGATCGTTCGACGGTTCTGAGCGACTGGGTGCCGTTGCGATTGGTGAAATACGACGAATCGTCGAAGTCGGCGTCGATCGTGCGCAGATCGCTGCCCTCGAACCGGTAGTCGAATCGTACGCCGCCGATGAGTTGGCTAAGCGCGGCCGGGCCGGGCGGCTGCTCATCGATCGGTGTGTCCGATGCATCAGATGGCGACGTTCCCGCGCTGACTTCGCGCAGGTTCGTGAATCCATCGCTGTCATCGTCCGGGTAGGCATAAGCGCTGCCGGGGTCGTCGATGACGATCGTCTGATCGGTGGTGCCCGCGGTGACAGAGCGGCTCAACGTCGCGAGCACCACGCCTCTGGTCGACCACGTCAACCCGACCGTTGCCTGTTGTCCGGGCAGCAGACGAATTGTCGCTTGCCAACCGCCGGAAGCCAAGCGGGTACCGAAAGTGAGAACGCCGGCGATACTGACCGCGAAATCCAGGTCTTCGCTGCCTACCTGGTCCGATAGCAACCCCGGAGGGGGGCCGGCCGCGATCTTTGATTCCGCACGCTCCTCTGCGCCGCCATCCGATGATCCACCGCCGCAGGCAGCCAGAATCGCCGCCGCAGAGCCGGCAGCGAAGAAGCGTGAGAGCACGGCGAACGAGGTATTGGCTCGGGTTTTCATCTGGCGCTTCTCATGCTTGGTTTCAGCCAGTTCCCGTCGGGGGGGGGGGGGGCCGGGGGTTATCCCGGGGCCGGGGGGGCGGGGGGGGGGGGGGGGCAACCGCGGGGGGCGGGGGGGGTGGGGG
>Ga0115029_1000067_pt1 | contig 115715 bp, 95 predicted proteins | sample SidtaG_3_FD_87297 | JGI IMG/M metagenome (GOLD analysis project Ga0115029, IMG submission 87297) | Marine algal microbial communities from Sidmouth, United Kingdom - Sidmouth_Asex1 metaG | ecosystem: Host-associated > Algae > Red algae > Unclassified | place: Sidmouth, United Kingdom... | reverse complement strand
GTCGATCGCCCACATGCGGCTGTAGGAACCGGTGACGTACATGACGCCGTCCTTGATCAGCGGCTGGCTCTCCTGCCCGCGCTGCTTCTCGCCGCCGAACGAGAACGACCAGACCGGGAAGAGGTTCTTGACCGTGTCCTTGTTGATCGTCGCGAGTGCGCTGTAACGCTGGCCGCGCGGCCCCATGCCGTAGGTCAGGACGTCGCCCGGCGTCGACTGGTCGTTCATCAGGTCGTCGATCGAGACGTCGGCGGCGACGGCGGACGTCGTGAGCGTGCCGGCGCCGATCGCCAGCGTGCCGGCGAACGCGAGCAAGGGGGTTCTTCGCATCTCGAAACTCTCCAGGGGGGTTGAGTCGTCGGTTGTCCGAATTCCGCACGGACCGCTCGACGCTCTGGCCAGTCTAGTCAGCCGCGCGCCGCGCAGACACGGCCCAAAGGTCTACCGGGGGATGTCGCCGTCGCTCGGCCGTGATTCGACACCCGCTCGACCGACGGCTCGACAAGTGGCCCGCACGAGCCCTGGCGAACTACCGCTCGATCGTCTCCACGCGCGGAAACAGCGCGTCCTCGAGGGCCGGGTAGAGATGCACGACCGAGCGCTCGAACTCGGTGCGGGCGACGCCGAGCGCGGCGAAGCGGTCCGGGATCGGCTGGAGCATCGCCTCGTTCATCGTCAGCCCCTCGTCGACCGCGTCGCGCAGCGTGCCGTCGAGCCAGTCGAGCCAGTCGCCGGTCTGCTCGAGCGACTCCCCGCTCCGGTCGTCCGGGCCGTGACCGGGCAGGATCGTCGAGCGATCGAGCGCGGCGAGGCTCGCGAGCGCGTCGCGCCACACCGGGATGTCGGCGTGCGGCGTGGTCGGCGCGCGGTACAGGAACGCCAGGTCCCCGGCGTAGAGCACGCCCGTCTCCTCGTCACGGACGACCAGGTCCGCGCTCGTGTGGCCGGCGAGGTGGTGCAGCGTGAAGCCGCGCCCGCCGACTTCCTCGGCCGCGCTCTCCAGCGCGAGCGTCGGGGCGACCGGCGCGGTGCCGCGCATCCAGTCGCCGAGCAGGCGGTACATGTTGTCGGCGAACGCGTCGCCCTCGGCGACGATGTTGGCGATGACCCCCGGGGAGGAGGCGATCGTGGCGGGATCGAACGCCTGGTTGCCGAGGAAGTGGTCGGGGTGGTGGTGGGTGTTGTAGACACGCAGGATCGGCTTCCCCGGCACCGTGCGCTCGATCAGCGCGCGGAAAGCCTCGCCGTAGCGGCGCGACGGGCCGGTGTCGATGACGACGACACCGTCCGGCACCTCGATGAAGGCGGCGTTGACGATGTTGCCGCCGTTGGTCTCGTCGAACCACTCGGTCGCGCCGAGCACGGCCCAGCTGTTCGTCGCGATCTCGCTCGCGGCCAGCTCGTAGTCGAGCAGCCGTGCCCGCGCCGCGCCGCCGAACCCGCAGGCCGCGCAGCCGCAACCGAGCCCGAGCGCGAGCGTTCGCCGGCGGCCCGCCGAGAAGCGCCCGCCGGGGGCGCGCTTGGCCGTGTGCGGAACCCGCCGCCTCACGAGTCGCCGGCCGCCGGCACCTCGAGCGGGAACGCGAACACGTTGCCCTCGGTATCGCGCGTGGAGACCTCGAGGGTGCCGCTGCCCGTGCCGACCCGCGGCTTCAGCGTCAGCGTCGGGTTCTCGCTGACCGGCTCGTACAGCGACAGCGCCATCAGGGTCTCGCCGTCCGCGTCGCGCACCGTCAGCTCCTCGAGGTAGAACACCGGGATGCCGCTGGCGAGTCCGGTGTCCATCGGGTGACGGATACGGAGCGACATCCGCGCCTCGCCGTCCACGCCGCGCCGCACCTGCGCGCGCGTCTCCCCGAGCGTGCTCATCCAGTCGCTGGTGCCGTGCGCCATGGCGGGCGCCGTGCAGCCGCCGCCCGCGGCATCGATGATCACGCCCGCGACGTGCCAGGTGCCGTCACCGGTGCGCACGCCGACGTGTACCGGCGAGCTCTGCTGGAGCTTCAGCCGGAAGCCGAGGAACGGGGCGGCCCCTTCCGGGCGCGCGCGCAGCACGAGCGGGATGGGGTTCAGATCGGCGAACGCGACGATCTCGGTCACGTCGTCGAGCGCCGTGGCATCGACCGTGACCGGCACGTTGACCTGGTCCTCGGCGGAGAGCGGCGCGAGCACGCGCACGCGCTCGTCGAAGACGATCTCGCCGTCCGGCAGGAAGCGCTCGGCCATGCTCTTCCACATGACGGAGCGCAGCGGATCGGCGGGCAGCTCGCGGGCGACGGCGGGCGCGGCGCCCAGCGCGCTCGCGAGCGCCAGCACCACGAGGAGCGCGAACGTGACGACGCGCGAGAGCGTTTCCGGACGCGGCGCGGCGACGGTGGTCGAAGGGCGGGTCGATCGCGGGGTATGCATGGGTCGTTTTCCGTTGTCGGTATGGCGATCCGTTCCGCGCATCGTCTGCGCGACGTGATCGGGCAACTCGTGCGTTCGTTCCGGATCGGACGTCACGTGCGTATCGCTTCCATGTCGAACGACGTGGTGCTGTCCGTCGGATCAGCGCAGCACCGGCGCGAGCCAGGTCACGCCGTGGCGGGCGTAGATCGCGTCCATCTCGCCGGACTCGATCATCGCGGTGAGCACGTCGCCGAGCGCGTAGCCGAGATCGCGGCTGTCGTGCTTGACGGCGATGCCGATCGGCCAGCCGGTACGCACGATGCCGGGCATGGGCGGGAAGGCGATCGCGGAGTCGATGCCGCGCTCGGCCGCCGCTCGAGCGACCCACTCGGCCTGTGCGCGCGCGCCCATCAACGCGGGCACTTCCCCGCTCAGGTAGAGCTCGCTCGCCGCCTCGAACGTGCGCCCGCGCCGCACGCTGTCGTGCAGTTGCCCGCGGAACGCGTTCGACAGGAAGAAGTCGCCGGCGGTGTCGACCTCGACGGCGATCGGCGTCGCGACGAAGCGCCCGAAGCTGGGCACCTCGGGCACCTCGTCGACGTCGTGCAGGAGCGCCATCTGCTCCTGGAAGTAGGGCGCGGTGATGACGGCCAGCTCGTTCCGCGCGTCCACCTCGGGGTCGTAGGGCACGTGCATCATGACGTCGGCCGCGCGACGGTTGATCAGATCCCCCTTCCAGATGTTGACGCGGAGATCGTCGTCGAGGTTCTCGTCGGCGCCGCGGATCAGGAATTCCACCTCGACTCCGAGCGCCTCGCCGAGCGCGCGCCCGATCTCGATGTCGATGCCGTGAACGCCGCTCTCGTCCTCCCAGGAGTACGGGGCGTAGTCGCTGTAGGCGAAGACCGTCATCGCGCCCGCGTCGACGACCTCGTCGAGCGGCCGGGCGAGGGTCGCCGGGGCGTACGCGCACGACAGCGCGCACACGGCGCCGAGCAGGGCGCCGGCCGGGCGGGCCCTTCCGCGCCGCACCGGCGCGAGCGGTTCGCCCGTCCTCAGAGCGGCTGGTTCTCGGTGTAGGAGCGGATCGCCCACATCGCCTCCTGGCTCAGGATATCGCCGAACCCGGGCATCTTCGTCGCGCCGTTCTGGGTGTAGCCGTTGATGACGCGCTCCATGAACCACTCGTCCCCGAATTCGCCCTCCTCCAGCATGCGCAGGTCCGGCGCGATGCCGCCCGAGATGGCCTGCAGGCCATGACAGCGTGCGCAGTTCTGGCTGTAGGCGGACGAGCCGATCTCCTGGGCGAGCGCGTACTGCTCACCGTCGCGGTACGGGTTCACGGTGGCGAAGTCGCCCTCGGGCAGCGTCTCGAGATCGCCGGTATCGACCTCCTGCGGCGTCACGTCGCCGTGGCCACCGGAGTTCTGCACGAGCGCGAACTGCGCGCCGACGAGCAGCAGTGCGGCGGCGGTGACGAATTTCTTCTGCATGTGCGGCGATGTGTCTCGATGGCGGGAGAAAGAGGCAATCTTCGCGAGCATACCGTGCTCGATGGTGCCGCCCCATGGTACCTATCGGTCATCGGGCGGGTCCGTCGCCGCGACGAACGTCACGGTTCGATGTCGTCGACGCGCAGCCGGGCGGCCACGGCGGCCACGTCCGCGTCGGTACGCGACTCGCGCGGCACGTCGAGCTCGATGGTGTCGACGACCGTCGTCGGGCGCTCGCCGAACACCAGGATGCGATCGGCGAGCAGCGCCGCCTCGCGCGGGTTGTGGGTGACCATCAACGCCGTGGTCGGGCGCGCCCGCCAGAGCGCGAGCAGCAGTGCGCGCAGGCGCTCCGCGGTCGGCTCGTCGAGCGAGACGAACGGCTCGTCGAGCACGATCAGCGCGGGTTCGAGGGCGAAGGCGCGGGCGAGCGCCGCGCGCCGGGCGAGCCCGAGCGAGAGCTCGGCGGGGTAGAAGCCGCGGAGCTCGGCGAGGCCGAGCGCGTCGAACAGCTCGTCGAGCGGCGCGTCCCGGCGCGCGTCCGGCAGGGCGAGCCGCACGTTCTGCTCGACCGTGCGCCAGGGCAGGAGTCTCGGCTCCTGGAACACCGCGGCCACCGCTCCGTCGCGGGGCACGCGGACGTGGCCGGCGAAGCCGTGATCGAGCCCGAGGATCATGCGGAGGGTGGTCGTCTTGCCGCAGCCGGACGGGCCGACGATGCAGGTGAACGAGTCCGCCTCGAGCGAGAAGCGGAGCGCGCCGACCGCGTGCAGCATCGACCCGTCGGCGGCGGCGAAGGTGCGCCCGGTGACGTCGACGTCGAGGACGCTCACGCGCGCGCCGGTCGCCAGCGGTTGCCGCGCCGCTCGAGCGGCTGCAGCACGACGTACTCGACCAGCAGCATGACGCCGACGAAGGCGAACGTGTAGGCGAGGATCGTGGCGACGTCGAACAGCTGGAAGTACAGGTGGATCTGGAAGCCGACCCCGTTCGAGCGCCCGAGCAGCTCGACCACGAGCACGATCTTCCAGATCAGCGAGATGCCCGAGCGGGTGGAGGCGGCGAAGAACGGCTGGAGCTGCGGCAGCACGACGTGCCGGAGCCGCTTCCAGGGACCGAAGCGGTAGACCTTCGCCATCTCGTCGAACGCCGGATCGAGCGCGCGCGCGCCCTCGCGCATGGTCACGACGACGTTCGGGATCTTGTTCAGCGCGACCGCACCGATCGCCGCGGCCTCGTTGAGCCCGAACCAGATGTAGGCGAGCACGATGATGACCAGCGCCGGGATGTTCAGCAGGAGGATCAGCCACGGATCGACGAACCGGTCGACCGTCACGTTGGTGCCGAGCAGGATGCCGACGGCCGAGCCGATCGCCATGGCGACGGCGAACGCGGCGACGACGCGCGCGAGGGTGGCCCCGAGGTGGAACACGAGCTCGCCCGAGCGCCACTCGGTGACCAGCGAGGCGCCGACGGCCGCGGGCGTGGGCAGGGAGTTGTCGTCGATCAGTACGGCGACGATCGCCCAGAGCGCGAGCAGGACGAGCACGGAGAGCCCGACCGGGACGGCGCGACCGGACATCCCGACGCGCGCGCGCGCCCCGCCGGAATCGGCGGACACCGATGCGAACGGCCGCACCGGCGCCGGACGGCGCGTCAGGGGCGCGCGCCCTCGCCGACCCAGTACGTGCCCTCGACCATCTCCGGCGCGTCGCCGACGAGCTTCTCGCCACCGAGCTCGGCGAGCAGACCGTAGATCAGCCCCGCGTCCCCGATCTCGTCGTCGAGCGCCCGCACCGGGATGCCCTCGCGGAACCGGTCACGGAGCTTCGCGAGCGCCTCCGGGCCGTCCTTGATCGCGCCGGAGTCGGCGAGCCGCTGCCACTCCTCGTCGGAGTCCCGAAGGATCATCTTGGTCTCGCGCGAAGCCTTGACGAAGGCCGCGGCGAGCCCGCTCTCGACGAGCTCCTCGCCGAACACGTAACCGATCGAGGAGACCGGCCCCTTCGCGCCGAGCGCGGCGGCGGCCTCCTCGGCGCTCGCGAGCACGCGGAAGCCCTCGGCCTCGAGCCGCGCGTTGTAGTGCCAGTAGTTCAGCACCGCGTCGAGCTCGCCGCTCTTGGCCTTCTCGGCGAGGAGCGGCGGCGCGCCGAAGACGATCTCGTTGTCGGCGGCCAGGTCCACGTCCATCTCCTGCCGGGCCATGCCCTGGAGGAGCAGCCAGCTCTTGTCGAGCGGCCCGCCGGCGACGCCGATCTTCTTGTCCTTCAGGTCGGCGAGCGTGGCGATGCCGCCGTCGCCCGCGACCATGATCGCGCCGACCGAGGAGCTGTACGGGGAGAACGTCAGCGCGTGCTCGGCCGCCCGCTGGCGCGACACCCAGAGCCAGTCGGAGACGATCACGTCGACGTCGCCGCCGAGCAGCGCGATGTCGGTGGCGTCGCCGCCGGCGAACGGCACGACCTCGAGCGTGAAGCCGTTGGCCTCGTCGAGACCGTGGTGCTGCATCGACTTCAACTCCCAGTTGACGGTGCCGAACTTCAGCACGCCCGCGCGCACGACGGGCTCGTCCGCCGCCCCGGCGGCGGACGCCGCGAGTGCCGTTGCGGCGACGCCCGCGAGCAGCGCGTGAAACAGTCGTCTCATGGGGACTCTCTCCATCGTGGTCATCGGGGGGGATCGTTCGAGTGTACGGTATCGTCCGGAAGCTCCGGCGAGCCGCCGTTGCACTTTGGTACCACGTCCGGCTCGCGGTGCCCGGCGCATACTCGGCAGCATCATGTCCATGAAACGCCCGTTCTTTCCTCGATCGCTCGCCCTCCTCGCGCGGGGTCCGTGCACGCTGGCGGCGCTCGCACTGGCGGCGCTCGGACCTTGGGCGGGCACGCCGTCGGCACGGGCGAGCGAGGGATACGACGTCGACGCCGCCACCGGTTACCGCATGGAACGCTACCGCGCCCCGGTACCGGATTCCGTGCCCGGTGGCACGACGCTCGACACCGCCGCGATGCGCGAGCGCATCGCCGCCGGCACGCTCGTCTTGATCGACGTCTTCCCGCCGAAGGGGCTCGGCGCCGATCCGCTCGACGGCTCGTGGATCGTCAGCGAGGGTCACGACACGCTCGCCGGCGCGACCTGGCTGCCCGAGGTCGGACGCGGCCACCTGACGCCCGAGCACGAGGCCTACTTTCGCCGAAACCTCGAACGCCTCACCGGGGGTGATTCCGCGACACCGATCGTGCTCTTCTGCACCGCCGACTGTTGGCAGAGCTGGAACGCGGCGAAGCGCGCCGCCCTGATGGGCTACACCGCCGTTCACTGGTACCCGCTCGGCACCGACGGCTGGGCCGAGGAAGGCGGCACGCTGGTACCGGCGCGCCCGGTCAACTTCTCGGACGACTCGCTGCCGGAAGCGGCGCCGGGCGAGGCCACGAGCGTCTTTCCGGAGCGTGCCCGCATCGCCCTGGTCGACGCGGACGGGGTCGAGCTCGACATCGGCACGGTGCGCTTCTCGAACGGTGACGACGGTGGCGCGGCGATCGCGGTCGATCTCGACGGCGAGGCGTTCAGCGAGCACTTCCTGAACATGTACCCGTTCCGCTGCATCGCCGACGCGTCCGAGTGGTTCTGTCACCTGCCCTATCCCTACGCGCTCGACGACACCGTCACGGCCGGCGATCTGACCGACCTCGAGTACCGTCTGCTGTTCATCAGGAAGTCCGCCTCGGAGTTCGGCATCGACGCGTGGAACGGCGTCTACTACACGCTGACGCCGAGCGAGGACGGCGGTTTCGACGGCGCGCTTCTCGACGGTGACCTGAACGTGCTCGCCGGCCCGCCTTCCGATCCCGACGCCCGGCCGATAGATCTCGCCGAGTTCATCGCCGACGAGCGCGAGCGCCGCCGCTTTCCCGCGCTGGTCATCCGTCCGTGAACGCGCGGCCGGAGACGGGCGAGACGCCGGAAACGGGCGAGACGCCGGAGACGGGCGAGACGTCGGGGGTGGCGCGAGAGACGTCCGGCACGGACCGGCCACGGACGCGAGCACCATCCGACGACGGGCGCGCGACGGAGGACACGCGGCGGGCACGACTCGTTTCCGTCGCGACGACGCTCGCGAGCGGACTGATCGGGCACGAGTCGCTGATCGAGCGACTGCTGATCGCGCTGCTGACGGGCGGTCACGTGCTGATCGAGGGTCCGCCCGGAGTCGCCAAGACACGCGCCATCAACCGCTTCGCCGAGCTCCTCGACACGCGCTTCGTGCGCGTGCAGGCGACACCGGATCTGCTGCCCGCCGACATCACCGGCACCGACATGTACGACCGGGACAGCGGCGAGTTCCGCTTCCTGGCGGGGCCTCTGTTCAACAACGTCGTGCTGGTCGACGAGATCAACCGCGCGCCACCGAAGGTGCAGAGCGCGCTGCTCGAGGCGATGGGCGAGCGCCAGATCACGACCGGCGGCACGACGCGCGCGCTGGAGGAGCCGTTCCTGGTGGCGGCCACCCAGAACCCGATCGAGCACGAGGGCACCTACCCGCTGCCCGAGGCGCAGCTCGATCGCTTCATGTTCTTCCTCGAGCTCGCGCTGCCCGACGCCGCGCGCGAGCGGGCGATCCTCGACCGGGTGCTCGACGAGCTCGTCGACGAGGGCGCGGGAGAGCCTGTCGCCCCGCTTGCCGACGCCGCGCTGATCGCCTCGGCGCGGGCCGACGTGCGCCGCGTGTTCCTGTCCGAGGCGGTGCGCGACTACATCGTGCGCCTGGTCGCGGCCACGCGCGGCCACGGCGCGGGCGGGACCGAGGCGGGCGACGTCCTGCAGGCGGCGAGCCCGCGCGGCTCGATCTCCCTCGCGCTGGCCGCCCAGGCGCGCGCGTGGCTCGACGCGCGCGAGTTCGCGACGCCGGACGACGTCGCCGCGCTCGCCCCGGACATCCTGAGCGGACGCATCTCGCTCGACTACGGCGCCCGCGCCGAGGGGATCACGTCACGCGAGATCGTGGGGCGGATTCTCGAGGCGACCCCGAGAGTCTGAACGGCGTGGGTCCCGCCACCACGCTCGGGCTCGACCGCCTGATCGCCACACGCCACGACGTTCGCGCCGCGCGTGCCGGCGAACCGGGCGGCGACGGTGCCTGGCACGGACCGTTCCGGGGACGACGGCACGGCCAGGGCATGGAGCACGACGACCTTCGCCCCTACGCCGACGGCGACGACGTGCGCCACGTCGACTGGCGCACCAGCGCTCGACGGAACGAGCTGCACACGCGGCTCTACCGCGAGGAGAAGGAGCACGTCGTGACGGTCGCGCTGGACCTCCGAGACGCGATGTTCACCGGGTCGACCACGCTTCGCGGAGTCGTCGCCGGTCTCGTCGCCGCCCGCCTCGTCTGGCGTGCGGCGAACGGCGGGTGCCGCACGTCGCTCGCCGTGCTTGCCGACGCCGATGCCCGCGCCGGCACACGCGACGGTGTCCGTGTCGAACTGTCGCGTGCGGCGAGCGGCGAACGTGGCGCGCTCGCCGCCTGCCGCCTGATCGCCGCCACCTTCGACGCCGGACGTCGTCGGACGCGCGGCGAAGGCGCGCGGGTCGCCTCGCGTGACGATGCCGCGGCGAACACGCTGGAACCGCTGTTCGAACGCCTGCTCGGCGGTGGTCGCCGACTCGGCGCGTCGATCGTCGTGAGCGGCATGGACACCCCCGGGGCCGGGTTCGACACGGCGCTCGCCCGTCTCGCCACGGCCCGACCGCTCGCCGTCGTGCTCGTCGAGGACACGCTGGACCGGCGGGCACCGCCCGCCGCCCGCTACCGCTACGCGGGCGCGGGCGGCCCGCGCCGGATCACGCTCGGGCGGCGCGAGCGATACCGGCTCGACGCGGCTCTCGCGGCCCGGCGCGACGGCCTCGAGCGACGCTTCGCCGACGCGCGCGTGCCGCTGATCGAGGCGCGCGCGGGCGACGCGCACGTCATCGGCGCGCTGCGCGACGCGGCGCTGCTGCCTTGAGCATCCGGTGCCGGCGCTCGCGAGGGGACGCCCTTGGCAATTCGTGCGCGAGCGTGCCATCGTCGCGGGTGAAGCCGCGATGAGCGAGGCGAGCGAGCTGCTCGCGACGCTGCGCGACGTCGGCGAGCCACCGCCGCCCGAGGGCGTGCCGCCCGCGCTGGTGCTCGCCAACGTCGTGCTGCTCGCGCTGGTGCTCGGCGTGGCCGTGTGGCGGCGGCGTCGCCGTCGTCGCGCCTGGCTGGAGGCCGCGCTCGCGCGCATCCTCCACGCCCGTGGCCGACCGCCGGAGGTGGCACGGCTCGAGCTCGCCCAGGTGCTGCGTCGCGTCATGCGCCATCGCCAGGGTCCGCACGTCGACGCGCTGCAGGGCGACGCGTGGCTCGCGCGCCTCGACGCGACGTTCGGCGGCGACTGGTTCACGCGCGGCGAGGGTCGCGCGTTCGGCGACAGCCTGTACGCGCCGTCGTCGGCGACACCGGCCGACGTCGACGCGCTCGGCCGGACGCTCGCCCGGCGCCTGAGATCGCTGCCCGCGAACGATTTCGACGACGCACGGGCCGCGGGCGGTTCCTCCGCGGATACCCGTCCCGCACCGACCGCTCCGGTCCGACGATGACGTTCGCCTGGCCGTGGGCCTTCACGCTCGTGCCGCTGCCCTGGCTGGTGCGGTACATCGCCCGGAGGACGGCCGGGACGAGTGGCGACCCGGCCGGCGAGAGCGTCGCCGTGCGCCCGCCGCCCGCGCTCGCCCGCGCCTTCGACGAGCTCCACCGCGCCGGACGCCGTCGCCCCGCCTTCGCCCGCGCGCTCCTGTGGCTCGGCTGGCTCACCGTGCTCTGCGCGCTCGCCCGGCCGGAGGCACCGGGCGACACCGTCGTCCAGCCGGTCAGCGGACGCGCGCTCGCCCTCGTGGTGGATCTGTCCACCAGCATGGAGCGCGAGGACTTCACGCTCGACGGTGAACGGAGCGATCGCCTGTCGATCGTCAAGCGCGTGGCGGGCGACTTCGTCGAGCGCCGTCACGGCGACCGGATCGCGCTCGTGCTGTTCGGCCGCGAGGCCTTCGTCGCGTCCGCCCCGACGTTCGACCTGCCGGCCCTGCGCGCCGTGCTCGACGCGACCGGCGCCGGCATGGCGGGACGCTCGACCGCGATCGGCGACGCGCTCGGCCTCGCCCTGCAGACCCTGCGCGACGACCCCGCCCCCGAACGCGCGATCGTGCTGCTGTCGGACGGCACCAACAACGCCGGCGACGTCGAGCCCGAGGAGGCGGCGACGCTCGCCGCCGCGCTCGGCGTGCGCGTGCACACGGTCGCGCTCGCGAGCGACGCGCCGACCCGTGGAGGCCTCAGGATGGCGGTCTCGGCCGATCTCGACGAAGCGGCGCTCGAGGCGATCGCCACCACGTCGGGCGGACGTCACTTCCGCGCACGGACGAGCGAGGAGCTCGCCGACGTCTACGCCGAGATCGATCGACTGGAGGGCGCGGAATCCGAGGCACCACCCGCGATCGTCGTCCGCGACTGGCGCCACGTGCCGCTCGGCATCGCGCTCGTCGCGCTGCTGGCGCTCGCCCTCCACCGGTGTCGCGTCGCGTGACGCCGTTGCTCCTCGGCACCGACTTCGCCGTGCTCAGGCCGCTCTGGGTGCCCGTCGCGCTCGCGCTCGCGCTCCTCGCGTTCGTGCTGCGCGACGTTCGCCATGCCGACGGCTGGCGTCGCGTGCTGTCGCCGGAAGTGTTCGCCTTCCTGCGCGGGACGGACGACGTCGATCCGTCCACGGCTTCACGCGAGCGCAAGCCTGTCCCTGGATTCGATCCCGCGCTGCTCGCCGCGGCCGTGGTCGCTCTGGCGCTCGCCGCCCCCGCCACCCGCCAGGGCGACGCGGCGGCCTGGCGTCACGCGAGCGGCTGGATCGCCGTGGCCGACGTGTCGCGCTCGATGACGCTCGACGACACCGTGCCGTCGCGTCTCGCCGCGCTCAGGGAGACGCTGCTCGCGCTGTCCGAGCGTGCCGGCGCCCGACCGCTCGCGCTGATCCTGTACGCGGGCGACGCCTTTCTCGTCGCCCCGCCCGCGTTCGATCGCCGCCTCCTCGCGGAGCACGCGGCGCTGCTCGAGTACGGCGTCGTGCCGCTCGATGGCTCCAACCTGGCCCGCGCCCTGTCGCTCGCCGCCGACGTCGCGAGCGGCAGCGCCTTCGTCGGTGCCCGCGTGTTCGTGCTCGGCGACTCGGGCGGCGCGGGGCGCGCGAGCGCGGCGGCCGCCCGCCATCTCGCCGACGGTGGCCACCGGGTCGATCTCGTGCTGTTCGGCGGCGACGAGGGGCGGCTTCCGGTCGACGTCGGCGCGAGCGAACGGGTCGCCCGCGCGGGCGGCGGGCGGCTCGTCCGGAGCGACACGTTCGGCCGCGTGCCGCTCGACGTGCTCGCGCTCGAACGCGATGCCGACCCCCTGCGCACGCGCGGCCTCGAGAGTCTGCTCTGGCGCGATCGCTCCCACTGGCTGCTCCTCGGCGCGATCCCGCTGATGCTGGCGGCGTTCCGGAGGGTGGGGGCGTGAATCGCAGCCTCGCGTTCGTGCGAAACGTCCTGGCCCTGGCCGCCGCGCTCGGCCTGTCCGGTCCGCCGTCGGCCCGCGCCGTCGACGACGACCTGCTCGCCCACGACCTGTACCGCGACGGCCGCTACGCCGAGGCGGCCGAGCTGTTCACCGATCCGGCCTGGAAGGGGGTCGCGCTGTACCGGGCAGGGCAGTGGTGGCGGGCGGCGGACGCGTTCGTGCGGGCCGACGACGCGCTGTCGGCCTACAACCTCGGCAACGCCTACGCCCGGCTCGGCTACCCGGAGCTCGCGCTGGACGCCTTCCGGCGGGCACTCGCCGCCGATCCGTCGCTCGACGACGCTCGTCACAACGCCGAGGTGATGGTGAAGGTCCTCGCGCTCGCCGAGAGCGGCGAAGGCGGTGGGCGCTCGCCGTCGGAAGACGAGATCGAGCGCGTCGAGCGCGAGCGCGACGCCGACGAGAAGGGGACGCCCGACACGGGCACCGGTGGCGAGGAGGAGGACGAGCGCGACCAGGACGGTGCCGGCGAGAGCGAGCCGGGCGAGGAGGAGCGCAGCGGCGGCGACGAGACGGCCCCCGGCGACGGCGGCGACGCGAAGGACGCCGAGCGCGAGGCGCGCGCCGGGGACGGCGGCGGCGCGCTCGGTGGCGAGGCCGGCGAGGAGCGCGCGACGAACCGCGCCTCGGGCGAATCCGAGAGCGGACGCGAGCGCGAGAGCGCCGAGGCCGCCGGGCTCCGTCGCCAGCTCGAGAGCGCCCAGGCCACCGAGCAGTGGCTCGCCCGCATCGCGCACGATCCCGAACGCTTTCTCGAGCGACGCATCGCGCTCGAGCTGCGTCGCCGCCACGCCGCCGGAGGCGCGGCGCCGGAGGGCGGCAGTGTCTGGTGAACGGATCGCACACGTCGCGCAGGTCGCCGGCACCGTCCTGGTCGCCCCGATCGCTCGGGTGCTCGTCGTCGTGACGCTTGCCGGAGCGATTCCGCTGCACACGCAGGCCGCCGCGCTGGAACCTGCCATCACGCTCGCCACCACCGAGACCTCGGTCCACGCGGGCGACAGCATCGTGATCGAGGTCGCGGCGATCGGGCTGGACGAACCGCTCGACCTCGCGCCGCTGTCGCGCGATGCCGAGCTCTCGCGGGAGACCGGCGGCACCCGCATCGGCGTCGCCGGCGGGCGTGTGGTGGAGGTTCGCACGCGACGGCTGGAGTTCGTCGCGCCCGCCGGGGGACAGGTGTTCTTCGGGCCCTTGAGCGGACGGAGCGGCGGGGACACGGTGCGCTCGAACTCGCTCGTCGTCACCGTGCTGCCGCCGCCGGATGTCGACTGGTTGCCCGCCGAAGACGATCTCGTCGCGACGTTCACGCTGTCGAGCGACGCGCCCCTGGTCGGCGAGCGAGTCGTCGCGGATCTGACGCTGCGCTACCGGGACGGTCACGCGATCACCGACGAGCGGATCACGCTGCCGACGTTCGACGGCTTCGACGTCCTCGCCATTCACGAGAGCCGCCGGCTCACCGTCGCGACCGACGACGGACCGATGAAGGAGATCGCCTGGCGCTGGCTCCTGTTCCCCGCGCGCTCCGGCACGCTCGCGCTCGGCGGCGCGCGCTGGCAGGGCGAGATGATCCGCTCGCGCACGCGGCGCGGCCCGTTCGAGCGCGTGCTCGCGCCGATCGAGCTCGCCGTCGCGCCGGCCCGGATGGATGGCGACTGGTGGTTGCCCGCCGCGGACGTGGCACTCGCCGACGCGTGGTCGAAGGACCCGCGCGAGCTCACCGCCGGCGACGAGATCGTGCGCACGATCACGTTGACCGCCCGTGACGTGCTCGCGCGTCAGCTGCCCGCGATCGTGCCGTTCGAGAGCCGCTCGATCGCGAGCACGCCGATCGGCGAGCGCCGCACGCAGGAGGTCGACGGCGACCACGTGACGTCGACGGCGACGTTCGAGTTCCGCCTGCACGCGAGAAGCCCGGTGCCGGTGTTCCTGGACACGGTGCGCGTGCGCTGGTGGGACACCGACACGCGCGAACCGGGCGAGACGATCGTGCCGGCCCGGCGCGTCAACATCGGACTGCCCGAACGGGCGGACCTGCTCGCGGAGCTCGCGCTCGGCGGGCGAAGCCTTCGCGAGCGTGTCGAGCTCCGGCTCGCGAGCCTCGGCGAGCGACACGCGCCGTGGTGGGTATCGCTCGGCGTGCTCGGCGCGCTGCTCGCGTGGCAGCTGTTCGGGCTGCGCGACGGATCGGCCCGCTCCGACCCGGACGGGCCTCTGCCGCCGCTCTGACGCGCCATCGCGACGATCCCTTCTCGCCGGCAAGCCTCGCGCGAGCGACCCCACCACCGTCCGTACCGCTCTCGGCCGCGGTCACCGGCCTGGGCCTGGTCCAGTTCGTTTGACAGCCTGTCGTCACAACCTATAACTTATACAACAATTCCTCGCTCCGGAACGAGCCCTTGGCGTTACGCACCGCCAGCGTCACCCCTGTCGGCACCCGTCCCGAGGCCCTTCATGCGACACCGCTGTACCGTCAGATCGCCGAGCGGCTGGCCGATCGCGTCTACGACGGCGTCTGGGCGAGCGGCGAGGCGATGCCCACGGAGCTCGCCTTCGCCGAGGAGTTCGGCGTCAGCCAGGGCACGGTGCGCAAGGCGCTCGCCTCGCTCGAGGCATCCGGGCTGGTCGTTCGCCAGCAAGGTCGGGGCACCTTCGTCAGCGACCTCGGTGCCGAGCGCTCCTGGTATCACTTCTTCCGCCTGTCGCGCGCGGGGGGCGAGCGTGTGCAGCCCGACCCGGGCACCGAGTGGTTGCGCCACCGCCGAGCCACGCGTGCCGAACGCGCGTATTTCGGCGACGACGCGCTCGACGGCGTGCACGAGATCCGCCGCGTGCGTCTGGCCGACGGCGCGCGCACGCTTCGCGAGACGATCGTGCTGCCCGGGACGCTGTTCGCCGGGATCGAGACGCGCCCGATGCCGTTGCCCAATGCGCTCTACCCGTTCTACCACCAGGTGTTCGGCGTGTTCGTGCTCGGCGTCGAGGAGCAGCTCGCCGCCGTCGCCGCGAGTGCCGCGGCGGCACGCGAGCTCGATGTCGCTCCGGGCTCGCCGCTCCTGGAGATCGAACGCGTCGCGCGCGACCCCCGGGATCGCGTCGTCGAACTGCGCACGAGTCACTACCGTACCGACCGTCTCCGCTATCGGGTCGAGCTCGCGTGAGCCACGCCGGGGGCGTCCGCGTCGATCTTCTTCCGGCACTCGTGTCCGCACCACCCGGGGAGCACCACCTGCCATGAACGACACCGGTGTCGGCACGCTGATCACCTCGCTGTGCTCGCTCGGCAACCACTACCGCCTGCCGGTGACGATGATCATCAGCCACCACGGCTCCCCCGGCGAGCCGATCGGCGCACAGGTGCCGATCGTGGCGAAGGCCTGCGGCATCGAGAGCAGCGTCGAGGTTTCCGGTGCCGAGGCGGCCGCCACGCTGAAGGCGATGCTCGACACCCCCGGGCCTCACGTCATCGTCGCCAGGGTCGCCCCCGGCAGCCCGAAGCTCACGCCGATCCCGCTGTCCTCGCTCGTCATCCGCGACCGCTTCCGCGACGCGGTGCGCGCGGTGGGCGGCTGACCGAGAACGGCGCACCGGGCATCGACCCGCCGCGACGCACCCGTCCCGCGGTCCGGGTGCGCCGGTCTTCCCCGCAAGGACCGCCGATCATCTCTCTTTACCGGAGCAGACACGTCATGAACACACCCCGAACGTTCCCCTCGTCGCTCGCCGCCGTCCTCGGCGCGGTCGCACTCGGACTCGCCGGCACGGTCATCGCCGAGGTGCCCGAGAAGCAGGTCGAGTACGTCATCCCCTTCGGCCCCGGTGGCGAATCGGACATCTCCGCCCGCCTCCAGCAACCGTACTTCAAGGAGAAGTTCGGACAGGACATGGTCATCACCTACAAGCCCGGCGGCGGCGGTGCGCTCGGCTGGTCGCAGCTGAACGACATGAACGCGGACGGCCACTCGATCATGGGCATCAACCTGCCGCACATCATCATCCAGCCGGCGCAGAAGGAGGTCGGTTACACGACCGAGGACATCACGGCGATCCACATGTTCCACTACACGCCCGACGCGATCGTGGTCAACGCGTCAAGCCCCTACGAGACGCTCGCCGATCTCGTCGAGGACGCCGAGACCAATCCCGGCAAGGTGACGCTCTCGGGCTCGGGCAAGGCGACGGCGAACCATCTCGCCCAGATCCGCTTCGACGAGATGGCGGGCATCGAGACGACCTACGTGCCGTTCAAGGGCACCGGTGCGGCCGTCACGGCGCTGCTCGGCAACCAGGTAAAGGCCGAGTGGGGCTACACCACCGTCGGCGCGACGCAGGGCGATCAGGTGCGGCTCCTCGCCGTCGCGATGGAGGAGCGTCACCCGCTGTTCCCGGACGTGCCGACGTTCACCGAGCTCGGCTACGACATGGTCGGTGGTGCCTATCGCGGCATCGCCGTGCCGAGCGGCGCGGACGAGGCGACGCGCACGCGCTGGGCCGACATGATCGCCGAGATCAACGCCGACGAGAAGTTCCGTCAGCAGATGCTCGACGGCGGCTTCGCGATGCTGGACGTGACCTACGAGGGCATGGAAGCGTTCATGCAGGAGCGTAGCGAGGAATACCTGAAGACCGCACGCGACGCCGGCCTCGTCAAGTAGTCCGGACGCCAGTCGCGCAGGGACGCGCGGCGCCCGCCGGAACCCTTCACTCATGGACCTCTCCCACTTCCTCGGTGCGCTGACGCCCGCGAACCTCGCGTTCGCGCTGTTCGGCGTCGTCGCCGGCACCGTCATCGGCTCGATCCCGGGGCTGACCGCGACGATGGCGGTCGCCGTGCTCGTGCCGCTGACGTTCGTGCTGCCGCCGGAGTCCGCGCTGATCCTGCTCGGCGCGATCTATACCGGCGCGATCTACGGCGGCGCCTACGCCGCGATCCTGCTGAACACGCCCGGCACGCCGTCGGCCATCGCGACGACGTTCGACGGCTACCCGATGGCCAGGAAGGGACAGGCCGACCTGGCGATCTCGGTCGCCTGCTACGCGAGCGTGACCGGCGGGCTCGTCGGTGCGCTGTCGCTGCTCTTCCTCGCCCCGCCACTGTCGCGCATCGCGCTCGCCTTCGGTCCGGTCGAGTACTTCTGGCTGTCGGTGTTCGGGTTGTCGCTGATCGCGTCGCTGTCGAGCGGCAATCTCGTCAAGGGCCTCGCCGGCGGCGCACTCGGCATGTTGCTCTCCTGCGTCGGCATCGCCGAGATCTCCTCCGACGTGCGCCTGACCGGCGGCAGCCGCACCCTCGTCGGCGGCATCGAGGTCGTCGCCGCGCTGATCGGGCTCTACTGCATCCCGGTGCTGATCGAGATGGTGTCGACGCCCGCGCGTCACCTGGAGCCCGCGAGCGACGTGCGCGGGATTCGCTTTCGCGACGGCGCGCTGGTCGCGTGGCGCTCGAAGCTCAACCTCCTGCGCTCCTCCGTGATCGGCACCGTCGTCGGCATCCTGCCCGGTGCGGGCGGCTCGGTCGCGGGGCTCGTCGCCTATTCCGAGGCACGCCGCACGGCGAAGCCCGGGCAGCGCTTCGGCGAGGGGGAGCCGGACGGTGTCATGGCGACGGAGGCGGCCAACAACGCGACGGTCGGCGGCGGCTTCGTGCCGACGCTCGTGCTCGGCATCCCGGGCACGCCGCCGGACGCCGTCATCCTGGGCGCGCTGATGGTGCAGGGCGTGAGGACCGGTCCGGCGCTGTTCTCGCAGAGCGGCTCGATCGTCTACACCTTCATCTACGGGCTGCTCATCGCCACGTGCCTGATGTTGCCCGTCGGGCTCCTGATCGGTCGCTACGCCTACCGCTCGATCCTGCATTTCCCGAAGGCGGTGCTGGTCCCCACAGTCGGGTTCATGACGATCATCGGTACCTACGCGATCCGCAACAGTCTCTCGGACGTGGCCATCATGATCGGGCTCGGCACGCTCGGCTGGGTGCTCGGACGCTTCGGCTACGCCGCCTCCCCGATCGTGCTCGGACTGATCCTCGGCCCGATCGCCGAGCAGGGGTTCGTGCAGGCGTGGACGATCGGCGCGGCCACCGACGAGCTCGGCGCGATGTTCTTCGGCCGACCGATATCGCTCGCGATCATCGCGTTCACGCTGCTGTCGGTGGCGTGGCCCGCGGTGCGCGCGCGACGGAGCGCCATTCGACCGGACGCGACCTCGTGACACACGGGAAAACGCGGGACGAACCCGTCGCGACGCCGTCCCGCGCGTCGCCCGGCGAGCTCGTCGTGACGCTCGCGCTGCTCGGTTTCGGCGTCTGGGCGCTGTTCGACACGGCCGGCTACAGCGACGTCGACTCGGTCGTCTTCCCGCGCACCGTCGGCATCGCGCTCGTGATCCTCTGCCTCCTGGCGCTCGCGCAGACCTGGTGGCATCCGACCCGGCCGGCGGCCCCGACGGACGTCTCGCCCGACGCGACATGGCGCCGCGTCCTGCTCGTCGGCTCGATGCTCGTCGCCGTCGCGCTGATGGGTACGCTCGGCTTCCTGCCGGCCGCCCTGCTCGCCTTCGCCGCGAGCCTCCTCGCCGCGATGCACGGACGCTGGACGATCGGCACGCTGACGCGTCACGCACTGGCCGGCATCGCCATCGTGCTCGGCTTCCACGCCCTGTTCCGGTTCGGTCTGAAGGTGCCGCTGCCCTGATGTTCCCGACGCGATGCCCCCCGCACCCTCGTTCCGGCATCACCGCACCGATGTCGCCCTCCCGGGCACCGCTGCCGCCGGCAGGTTCCTCGTCCACGAGCCCCGACGCCCGATGAACGCTCCCGTCCCGCCACCCGGTCCGAGAGACACGGCCGTCGACGAGCGCGCGCTCGCCGCCTGCCGGCAGGCGCTCGAGCGCCTGCTGCCGAAGGACGCGGACTTCTCGGACGCCGCCCGCGCGCTGTACGCGGTCGATGCCTCGAACTACCGCCAGGTGCCGCTCGGCGTGGTGCGTCCGCGCGGTGCCGACGATGTCGTCGCGATCACCGCGCTGTGCCGCGAGCACGGGCTGCCGGTGCTGATGCGCGGCGGTGGCACGTCGCAGAACGGGCAGTGCGTCAACCGGGCGATCGTGCTCGACTGCTCGCGCCACATGAACCGTGTGCTCGAGATCGACGCCACGTCACGGACGGCGCTGGTCGAGCCCGGCGTCGTCTGCGACGCGCTGAAGGCGGAGGCGGAAAAGGTCGGGCTGACGTTCGGGCCCGACCCGGCGACGCACAGCCGCTGCACGCTCGGCGGCATGATCGGCAACAACTCCTGCGGCCCGCACTCCATGCTCGCGGGCAAGACGGTCGAGAACGTCGTCGAACTCGAGGTGCTGACCGCGGCCGGTGCCCGTTTCACGGTCGGCCCGACCGGCGACGAGGAGCTCGCGGCGATCCTCGCCGGTGGCGACGAGCGGGCGAGGATATACGCCGAGCTCGTCGCCCTCCGCGACGAGCACGCGGCGTCGATCCGCGAGCGTTTCCCGACGATCAAGCGGCGCGTCTCGGGGTTCAACCTCGATCAGCTCCTGCCCGAGAACGGCTTCGACGTCGCCCGTGCGCTGGTCGGCTCGGAAGGCACCTGCGTGTCGATACTGCAGGCCCGGGTCAGGCTGGTCGAGAACCCCGCGCACAAGCGCCTGTTCGTGCTCGGCTTCCCGGACATCCACGTCGCCGGCGACGCCGTCGTCGAGATCCTGCCGCACGCGCCGATCGCCATGGAAGGGCTCGACTGGAACATCGTCGGCGGGCTGATCGCGCGCGAGCGGCGCCTCGCCGAGGTCGCTCTCCTGCCCGAGGGCCGCGCCTGGCTGCTGACCGAGATCGCCGCACCCGACGAGGCGACGCTCGAGGAACGCTGCCGCGCGTTCGCGCGCGCGATGCACGCGTCCGAGCGCGTCGTCGCCGTGGAGGAGGTGACGGACGCGGCCACCGTGACCGCGCTCTGGAGCATCCGCGAGCAGGGCGCGTCGGCGACCTCGATGAGCCTCGATCCCGAAGGGGTCGACCCGATCGTCGGCTGGGAGGACACCGCCGTCGATCCGCTCCGGCTCGGCGACTACCTGCGCGCGTTCCAGGAGCTGATCGATCGACACGGTTACACGACGAGCCTGTACGGGCATTTCGGCGACGGCTGCATCCACGCCCGCATCACCTTCGACACGCGTTCGGCGCAGGGCGTCGCGACGTGGCGGCGGTTCAGCCGGGAGATCGCCGAGCTGGTCGTCGAGTTCGGCGGATCGCTGTCCGGCGAGCACGGCGACGGTCAGGCGAAGGCGGAGTTCCTGCCGGTCATGTACGGCGAGGAGCTGGTCGGCGCGTTCGAGCGCTTCAAGCGCGCCTGGGACCCGGAGCGGCGCATGAACCCGGGCAAGCTGGTCGAGCCGTACCGGATGGACGAGAACCTGCGCTTCGGACCGGACTACCGGACGCCCGCGGTCGAGACGACCCTGCGCTTCGTCGAGGACGCCGGCGGGTTCGGGCGCACCACCGAACGCTGCATCGGCATGGGCAAGTGCCGCGCGGCGAGCGGCGCGATGTGCCCGAGCTATCAGGCCACCGGCGAGGAGCGTCACTCGACGCGCGGGCGCGCGCACCTGCTGCACGAGCTCGTGCGCGGCGAGACGATCTCCCGGGGCTGGGCCGACGAGGACGTCGCCGACTCCCTCGAGCACTGCCTGTCGTGCAAGGCCTGCAGGAGCGAGTGCCCGACGCAGGTCGACATCGCGTCGTGGAAGGCGGAGTTCATGGCGCGCCACTGGGCGGGGCGTCGCCGCCCGCTCCACCACCGGGCGTTCGGACAGGTCGGCACGACGCTGCCGCGGCTCGCCCGCGTGGCCCCCCTCGTCAACGCGCTGCAGCGTGGCCCGCTCGGCGCGCTCGCGAAGCGCCTGCTCGGCATCGCACCGGACAAGGCGCTGCCGGCACTCGCCCGCGAGCCGTTCGCGACGTGGGTCGCGCGCGAGGCGGACGACGCGGACGCACGGTTCCACCGCTTCGCTCCCCCCGTCGTCGGCGACCCCGTCGTCGGCGACCCCGTCGTCCTCTGGGCCGACAGCGTCAACGCGCACTACCGCCCCGACGTCCTGACGAGCGCCGTGCGGGTGCTCCGCGCGAGCGGCGCCGAGGTGCTCGTCGCGCGCGAGCGCTTCTGCTGCGGGCGTCCGCTGTACGAGTACGGATTCCTCGAGCGCGCCCGCGAGCAGCTGTCGGCGATCCTCGACGGGTTCCACGCCGCCCTGCCCGACGGCGCGCGCGTGGTCGTGCTCGAACCGTCCTGCCTGTCGGTGTTCCGCGACGAGCTGTCACGGCTCTTTCCCGACGACGCCCGCGCACGGAACCTCGCCGCACGGGCGATGACCCTGACCGACCTGCTCGACGAACGCGGCACCGTCCCGGCGCGCACCCTCGGGCGTGGTCTCCTGCACCTGCACTGTCACGACAAGTCGCTCGCCCGCGCCTCCGGCGAGCGCGCCTGGATGCGCCGTTGCTTCGACGAGCTCTCCGAGCCCGAGAGCGGCTGCTGCGGCATGGCCGGCACCTACGGCATGCGCGCGGCGACGCGCCCGATCGCGCAGGCGCTGTTCGCCCGCGCGCTCGCCCCGGCGATCACGTCGGCCGGTGCGGACGCCGTCGTCGTCGCGAACGGCTTCAGTTGCCACGAGCAGATCCGCGACGGCGTCGGGCGCGAGGCGCTGCATCCGGTGCAGGTGATCGAGCGCTGCCTGGCGCCGAAGACGGCTCGGTAGCCGACCCGCCGAGCGGCGTGGCCGTGCCGTCCGGTCATTCGGTCGGTCGTGCAGGCCGGCGAGCCTTCGCGGAGGGGCGCGCGAGCGAGCGCCCGAGCGCGACGAACGCCGCCCGCGCCTCGGCCTTCCTGTCGGGCGAGATGTTGAACACCTGCGGGCTCGGGTGCCAGGTGCGGGCGATGTCGATCGTCTCGCGGCGCATCCGGAATCGCTCCCGGAGGCGCGGTTCGACCCGCTGCGCCTTGCGTCCGACCAGGACGATCCGTTCGAGCGACGTCATCGCGTCGAGCACGCGCCCGAGCGGTTCGAACGCCGCGTCGATGTCGGCCGGCGTCACCGCCCGGATGCGTTTCCCGTCGCCGACGTACCACGGCACGACGTTCCAGACCAGTACCGACTCGCGCGGGATCGACGCCTCCGAGAGCAACGCGCGCAGGTTCCGCGCCGTCGCGTTCGGGCTGTCGCGCGAGACGAACCCGGTCGCGACCGACTGCGGCCCCGGCGCCTCGAGCAGCAGCAGGGCGCGGGCGTGGACGCCGCCGTCGGCGGGATCGGCATCGGGGACGTGACGGTCGGGATGGCGCTCGCGGAGCGACGCGACCAGGGCGGCCAGCGGGGCCATGTGCGGTGCGGCGAGCGCCTCCAGACGCCGCTCGCGTTCGGCGATCGAGGCGAGCGCGTCTCGCGGCGGGACGCTCATCGGCGCCACCGGGCCGGCACCTTCCCCGGGCAGCGCGCCCCCGCGTCACCGGACGCGGTGCGGCGGCGAGCGACGGCGCGCAACCTGTCGAACCGATTCTTCGTACACACGTCGAACACGCCGACTCCGCCGTCGCCCGCGCCGGAGACGGGCGCGGGCCGTACGCTCGACTGTAGCCGATCGCCCGCCCGTCGCCGCCGATCACCACCCATCGCCGATCGCCGGTCACCACTCGCGCCCGCTTCGCCATGCCCTACGTCATCCTCACCGCGCTCCTGCTCCTGCTCGCCTGGGCACCGAGCCTGTGGGTGCGGCACGTGCTCCGCCGTCACGGCGCCGAGCGCGCCGACCTGCCCGGCACCGGCGCGGAACTCGCCCGCCACCTGATCGAGCGTCTCGGGCTCGACGGCGTGACGGTCGAGCGCACCGATCCGTTCCGGGATCACTACGACCCGGCGACGCGCACCGTCCGCCTGAGCCCCGATCATCACGACGGGCGTTCGCTCGCGGCCGTGGCGGTCGCGACGCACGAGATCGGGCACGCGATCCAGTTCGCGCGCGACGAGCCCCTGTCACGGCTGCGCTCGCGCTGGCTGCCGCTCGCCAACGCGCTCAAGCGCACGGGCATCCTGATACTCACGGCGCTGCCGATCATCGCGATCGTGCTGAAGGCGCCCGCGGCGATGCTCGGCGTCGTCGTGCTGAGCCTGCTGCTGCAACTCGCCGGCGCTCTCGCCTACCTGATCGTGCTGCCCGAGGAGTACGACGCGAGCTTCGTCAAGGCGCTGCCGATCCTGAAGGGCGGCGAGTACGTGGCGGAGGGGGATCTGCCGGCCGTGCGCCGCGTCCTGCAGGCGGCCGCCTGGACCTACTTCGCGCGCGCGCTCGGCGACCTGGTCAACATCGGGCGCTGGGCGATGATCGTGTTGCGCCGCTGAGTGACGTCGGGCCGCGATGCATCACGGCATCGCCGCCCCGGACGGCTCCTCGACGATCGGCGCACGAGCGGGTCCGCGCGACAGTCGAGCTCGGCGCCCGGAGAAGGTCGCCGAGCTATCACATGTAAATATCTTGCGTAATCACATGTGAGTGGCTATGCTGGATTCGTGAACATCAAGACGTCAGCGCACTACCAGCGCGAGTACCGCCGACGCCTGCGGGCACAGGGACTGGTCAAGAAGGAGATCTGGATCCGTCCCGAACAGGCGGACCGGGCGCGCGCGTTCGAGAAGACCCTTCGGGAAGATCCCGATGCCGTCGCGGCGGGCGCGGATGTCGAACGGGCGCCGTGGAGCACCGGAGCCCTGTACGCGGAGCTGCTCGGCACCGCCTTCGTCCGCGACGGACACGCGAGCTGCGAGCTGATAGCCGGCGCCGAAGCCGCGTTGCTCGTCGTCATGCACGAATACGGGGACCTTCCCGTGTTCGTCACCGTGGCCGGCGACCAGCTCGTGGTCGAGTCGGTGCTGTGGCGGCACGCGGACGTCGCCGACCCGGCGGCGTTCGACGAGACGGTCCTGCGCACCCACAAGTACTTCCCGCTCTCGACGCTGTGTCTCGAGCCACGCGCCGACGAGGACTACTACCTGATGTTCGGCGCGCTCGGCTCGGCCGCGAGCCTGGCCGATGTCGCGCAGATCATCGGTCTGCTCGCCAGCAACGTCATCCACGCGACCGAGGCCTACGCCGACTTCCTCGTCGCCACCGATCCGATCACCGCCGGAGACCCCGCATGAACGTCGTCGACAAGATCATCACCGCGCTGCGTGGCGGCGTGTCCGAGGCCGGAGAGGCCATCGTCGATGCCCAGGCACTGCGCATCCTCGATCAGGAGATCCGCGACGCGGACTCCGAGCTCAAGCGCTCGCGCGACAGCCTCGCCTCGATCATCGCCCGCCAGAAGCTCGCCGAGGAGAAGGCCGCCCGCCTGCGCGGCACGATCGAGGAACACGAGGGTTACGCGAGGAAGGCGCTCGCGCAGGACGACGAGCCGCTCGCGCTCGAGGTCGCCGCGCGCATCGCGCGCCTGGAGACCGAGCTCGCCGGCGAGGACGAGGCGGCCCGCGGCTTCGCCGCGAGCGCGGACGAGCTCAGGGCCGCGATCCGCGGCGCCGAGGACGATCTGCGTCACATGAAGCAGCAGGTCGACGTCGTGCGTGCGACCGAGGCGGTGCAACGCGCCCAGGAAAGCGTCTCCGAACGCCACGGCGGCACCAACGCGAAGCTGCGCACGGCGATGGACTCGCTCGAACGCATCAAGGAGCGCCAGGCGCTGCGCGCGGCGTCCGGGCGGGCCGCCCGCGAGCTGGCCGACGAGGCGGTCGGGTGCCAGTCGTCCGGAGGGCAGTCGCTCGACGCCCGGCTCGAGGCGGCCGGCATCAAGCCCGCCGATTCGTCGGCCGACGCCGTGCTGGCACGCCTGAAGAAGCGAGACTGACTTCGCGTCGGCGCGCGCCCGTCGCGTGCCGATCCGCCACCGATCCGCCACCGATTCCCGCGCGTTCCGCGGCGATCGCGGGCGAGCCGGAGCGCTCGCCCTCCCCCACCCACAAGCGAGGAAGGAGGCCCACCATGTTCGCGATGCTGCTGAGTGACTCGATGAACCCGTTCCTACCGGAACATCGCCGCCTTCCCGACGCTCCCGTGGACGATCCTGCTCGGGCTCTGCGTGCTGTAACCGGCTCGGCGCGGTGCTCGGCATCGTGGACCTGGACGTGCTCGACGCGAGCGTCGGGGACAGCGACCTGAACGCGGGCTCGGACGCGACCAACGTCGACGTGCTCGCCGGGCTGCTCCTGCGCTTCGGTCTCACAGGCGTGCCGGTACCGGTCTCGTTGTCGCTGCTCGCCCTGAGCGGCTGGCTCGTCAGCTACTACGCCGTACACTTCCTGTTCGCGCCGATCCCGCCGGGCGCGCTCCGCTGGCTCGCGGGCCTCGTCCTGCTCGTGCCCACCTTCCTCGCGGCGGCCTGGATCACGGCACGCCTGATCCGCCCGCTGCGTCCGCTGTTCCGTCATGGCCGATCTCACCGTCCTGATGCCCATCGTCACCGGAATCGGCATCTTCTTCCTCGTCCTCGCCGGGCTCGCGACCCTGTTCAAGGCGTTCTACTACAAGGTCGAGCAGGGCACCGCGCTGATCGTCAACGACATGAGCTCGCGCCCGAAGGTGCACTTCACCGGTGCCCTCGTCTACCCGATCCTCTACAAGAAGGAGCTGATGAGGATCTCCCTAATCACGCTCGAGGTGGATCGACGCGGCAGGGACGGGCTGATCTGCGCCGACAACATGCGCGCGGACATCGTCGTCGCGTTCCACCTGCGGGTGAACGAGACGGCCGACGACGTCCTGAAGGTCGCCAAGTCCATCGGCGCGAGCCGCGCGTCCGATCGCGAGGCGGTGAACCTCCTGTTCAACGCGAAGTTCTCCGAGGCGCTGAAGACGGTCGGCAAGCAGATCGACTTCGTGCAGCTGTTCGAGAACCGTCAGCACTTCCGCGAGAAGGTCATCGAGGTCATCGGCGACGACCTGAACGGCTACGTGCTGGAGGACGTCGCGATCGACTACCTCGAGCAGACACCGATAGAGCGCGCTCGACCCGTCGAACATCCTCGATGCCGAGGGCATCCGCAAGATCACCGAGCTGACCGCGACCCAGAACGTCCGCACCAACGAACTCGAGAAGGACGAGGAGCTCGCGATCAAGAAGAAGAACGTCACCACCGTGGAGGCGATGCTCGAGCTCGAGCGCCAGCAGTCTCGCGGCCTCCGCGACAAGTCCGACCTGTTCGACGACGGCGGGCGCGCGATCCGGCTCGGCGCGCACCGTTTCGGCGTCAACACCGAGACGCTCGATCTCGGCCTCGTGCCGCGCGGCGACACGCTCGCGCTGCACCTGATCGGCACGCGCTACTTCGAGCCGCTCGAGAGCGCGCGGGCGCTCGCGCTGAAGCCGTACTGGAACCAGCCGCTCGAGTCCGAGACCGACGGCGTCTACCGGGCCGAGTACCTCGCCCACCGGATCGTCGAGACGGCGGCGAGCTCCGGCGGCAACGGTGCACTCGAGCATGAACGAGGTCACCGCACGAGGCCAGTCCGCGCCGGGCGATCGCCGTCGAAGCCCCGGCGTGCGAGTGCACGCGCGTGATGTCGTCGCTTCATCCGGACGGCTCGCACGTCGCCCGGTCGCCGGCGTAGAGACGATCGAGCACCGCGGCCAACCGCCGATCGAGGTCGGTCACGTGCCCGGCCGAGTGCGTCGTCAACGACACGTGCACCCGGCGGCGGGCATTGCTCCAGTCGGGATGGTGATCGAGGGCGTCGATCGCGGCGGTGCAGCTCGCCATGAACCGGATCGCCTCGCCGAAGCCCGGGAACTCGTACGTCGTCGTCAGACGCTCGGTCGATTCCGCCCATCGCGCCGACACGGCGGGCACATCACCGACGAGCAGATCGGCGATCGGGACCACCGAGGCGTCTCCGTCGTGATAACCCGGGTGATCGCGACCGCGAAACACCGACGAATCCCGGACGACGGCCTCGCGCCGCGTCGCGAGCGCCCGCGTGTCCGGGCTCCGACGCCACGCCACCACCGCGGCCTCGTCCGGGAAGCGCACGAGGTGCACCTCGAACGGTTCGTCCGCGGGCGTCCCGTCCGCACACCGGATCACCCGCTCGATACGCGCCCCGTGACGGGCGAGCTCGCGCGCGGCATCCCGCTCGAAGCGCTCGTACTCGGGCACGCGGGTCGCGTCCACATGAAGGCGCACGACGAGGACGACGCCCGGATCGGTCGGTGTCGATGTCTCCATCGGGCCATGCTGAACCGCGATCCCCGCCCTCGTCAACGCACGGCGAGGCGAGGCGCGGCGGAGCTTCGGCGCCCTCGGCACGTCCGACGCTCCAGCCGTTCCAGCCGTTCCAGCCGTTCCGGCCACCTGGACCGAGACTCAGCCGCTCTTCGCGAGCTTCAGGATGACGCGTCGCTCGCTCGCCGTCACCGGCACGATCGACAGGCGGTTGCCCTTCCTGACGAGCGGACTCTCCTCGAGGCCCCCGGTCTCGCGCAGGGTCGCCAGCGGCACGGTCTCGGCGAAGCGCCCGCGGAAGGCGACGTCGACCATGACCCAGCGGGGCACGTCCGGCTTCGCCTTCGGGTCGAAGTACGGGGAGTCGGGATCGAGCGAGGTGTGGTCGGGATAGGCCTCGCGCACGATCTCGACGGTGCCGACGATGCCGGGCACGGCGCAGTTGGAGTGGTAGAAGAAGCCGGTGTCGCCGACCTTCATGTCGTCGCGCATGAAGTTCCTCGCCTGGTAGTTCCGGATGCCGTCCCAGTGGTCGGTGCCGTTCGGCATCGCCTCCAGGTCGTCGATGCCGAACACGTCGGGTTCGGACTTGAACAGCCAATGGCGCACGGGTGTTTCTCCAGGGTCGGCGAACGGCGTTGCCGTATGATGCCGCACCCCCGCCCTCCCCGGACCTCCCCGATGGCCGAGCCCGTCCGCTCGTTCGCCGATCTCGGCCTGCCCGCTCCGCTGCTCGACGCGCTCGCGGCCGTCGGCTACGAGACACCGACGCCGATCCAGGCGCGCACCGTGCCGCCGCTGCTCGCCGGACGCGACGTCCTCGGCCACGCGCCGACCGGCACCGGCAAGACGGCGGCGTTCGCGCTGCCGATCCTCGCGCGGCTCGACCCCGGCGCGAAGCACGTGCAGGCGCTCGTGCTGACCCCGACGCGCGAGCTCGCCATCCAGGTGGCCGAGGCCTTCACCCGCTACGCCAGCGCCTCGCCGCGGCTGCGCGTGCTGCCTGTCTACGGCGGGCAGGACTACACCGGGCAGCTGAAGGCGCTCGCGCGCGGCGTCCAGGTCGTCGTCGGCACGCCGGGGCGGGTCACCGATCACGTCAAGCGCGGCACCCTCGTGCTCGACTCGCTCACGACGCTCGTGCTCGACGAGGCCGACGAGATGCTCCGCATGGGGTTCGTCGACGAGGTCGAGTGGCTGCTCGAGCAGACGCCCGCCAAGCGGCAGACGGCGCTGTTCTCGGCCACGATGCCGCCACCGATCCGGCGCATCGCGAAGCGCCACCTGAACGATCCGGAGGAGATCGGCATCGAGGGACGGCGCTCGGCGGCGACGACGATCCGGCAGCGGGTCTGGATGGTCGGCGGCGGCATGGACAAGCTCGAGGCGCTGACGCGCATCCTCGAGGTCGAGCCGTTCGAGGCGATGCTCGTGTTCGTGCGCACGAAGAGCTCGACGGTCGAGCTCGCCGAGAAGCTCGAGGCGCGCGGCTTCGCCGCCCAGGCGATGAACGGCGACATGCCGCAGAAGGAGCGCGAGCGACAGGTCGACAAGCTTCGTGGCGGGCGGCTCGACATCCTGGTCGCCACCGACGTCGTCGCCCGCGGGCTCGACGTCGATCGCATCAGCCACGTCGTCAACTACGACATCCCGTACGACACCGAGGCCTACGTGCACCGCATCGGGCGCACCGGCCGCGCGGGGCGCTCGGGCGAGGCGATCCTGTTCGTCGTGCCGCGCGAGCGGCGCCTGCTCGGCGCCATCGAGCACGCCACCAAGCAGAAGATCGAGCCGCTCACGCTGCCCACTGTCGAGATGGTCAACGAGCGTCGCGTCGAGGCGTTCGAGGCCGGCATCGACGACGTGCTCGCGGGCGGAAATCTCGGGTTCCTCGAGCGCCTGGTCGAACGCTATGCCGAGCGGCGCGAGGTGCCGATGACACGCGTCGCCGCCGCCCTCGCGCGGCTCGCGATAGGCGAGCGTCCGCTGCTGCTCGAGGAGCGGGCGACGAAGGGCAAGCCGAAGAAGAAGGCGCGGGCCGACGAGACACGCGTCAGCAAGCCGCGCGACGCACGCACGGGGAAAGCGACACCGGCGGCTTCGGCGGCTTCGGCGATCGAGTCACGACCTCCGGCAACTCCGGCGCCGCCGGTCGCCGTCGAGCCTGCCCCCGGTGCATCCGACGCGGGGGCTGGCGACACGTCGAGCGGAACACCTTCCCCGCCCTCCGCGACGACGTCTCCGACGGCTCCCGCGAAGGCGGAAGCGGCGGCGCCGGACGCCGACCGCGATTCGCATCGGTCACCGTCGCGGGAGCCGGTGCGGGCAGCGTCGCCGTCCTCGGCCTCGCCCGCGCTCGTCATGGAACGCTTTCGCGTCGAGGTCGGACGCACGCACGGGGTGGAGGTGTCGAACATCGTCGGCGCGATCGCGTCCGAGGCGGACATCCGCGCCGAGTTCATCGGCCGCGTCGACGTGCACGACGATCACAGCCTCGTCGATCTCCCCGAAGGCATGCCCAAGTTCATGCTGAAGGAGCTCAAGCGCGTCTGGGTCTGCGGACGCCAGCTCGGGATCGCCCGCGCGGGTGCCGATGGCGGGTCGCGCGTACCCGCGGCCGGACGCCCGGGCGGCGACGCGCGCGCGGCCATGGCGCGACGCCCCCCGAAACGATCGGCGGACAGCGCTCCCCGGACGAAGACCGGCGGCAAGGGCGACAAGACCGGGAAGCGAACCGGCGGAGCGGCAGGGAAGGCGTCCGATCGTGCGACGACCGGCAAGGCACCTTTCTCGAAGCCGTTCTCGAAGGACAAGGAAAAGGACAAGGACAAGGGCACGAACAAGGGCAAGGGAAAGCCGGTGGAAGGCCGAGGCGCGGGCGCGGCGGCCCGGGTGTCGACGCATCGCAAGGGGACGACGCGCAAGGGCGGCTGACCACCCGGTAAATGCTGCCGTCGTCCACCGTCACCGCCGACATCGCGCTAGAACCTTCGTCCCTTCCACCACGACGAGTGCCGCGATGAGCCCCGATCCCGACCCGAACGACATCCCCGACGACGAGAACGTCTCCGGCGGCCCGATCGCCGACAAGGGCGCGGTGTCGGCTCCGATGCACGGCACGGACCGTCCGGCCGACGGCCTCGGCGGCACGCCGGGCGTGTCGCCGGACGCGATCGACCAGCTCGCCGGTTCCGCCGGACGGCGCGAGCTGGACTTCGACGACGGCTCGATGGACACCGCCGAGGTGACCGGCGGAGAGTCCGTCGTCGAGGCGACCTACGACGATCGCGGGCCCGCCACCCCTCTCGACGAGGGTGTCGACGCCGATGCCTCCGCCGACGTCGCCGACCACTCGGCCGGTGACCGACTCACCGGTACCGGACTCGAGACCGACGACGCGGCGGACCCCTCCGACCCGACACGCGGGTAGCGACCGCCGGAGCTCGCCCGCCGTGCACGGGCTGCAACCGTTCGTCGTCGCCGTGCTGGTGCTCGTGCACCTGTTCGCCGGGCGGCTGCGCTTCCTGGACATCACGCCGAGAAGCCGCTGGCTGTCGTTCGCGGGCGGCATATCGGTCGCGTACGTGTTCGTGCACGTCTTCCCGGAACTGCAGGAAGCGCAGCACCACTTCAGCGAGTCGCTCGGGGAGACCTGGTTCGATCATCACGTCTACGTCGTCGCCATGCTCGGCCTGATCGTCTTCTACGGTCTCGAGCTGTTCGTCCAGCGCGAGGGCCCCGATCGCGACGACCGCGAGTCCGCGCGGCGCGACGCGGCCGTGTTCCGGCTGCACCTGGCGATGTTCGTGCTGTACAACGCGCTGATCGGCTACCTCCTCGTGCATCGCGTCGAGCAGGACGTGCGGGGTCTCCTCCTGTTCGCGTTCGCCTACGCGCTGCACTTCATCGTCAACGATCACGGCCTGTCGAGCCATCACCGGACGCGCTACCGCCGGATCGGGCGCTGGCTGCTGAGCGCGGCGGTGCTCGCCGGCTGGCTCGCGGGGCTCGTGCTGGAGGTGTCCGAGGGGACGGTACACGTCCTGTTCGCTCTTCTCGCCGGGGCGACCATCCTGAACGTGTTGAAGGAGGAGCTTCCGGAGGATCGCCAAAGCCGGTTCCTGCCGTTCGTCGGCGGAGCGTTCGGCTACGCGGCGCTGATGCTCGCGCTCTGACGAATCGCTAGCGGTCCGTCTCGCCGATACGGTCGGGCTCAGCGAGACAGACCGCTAGCGAACATCCGCGATCACCGGGTAGTGGTCGGACGGCCACTCTCCCTCGAACTTCCGCCGCACCACGACCGGTGCCCCCAGGGGCCGCAGCCCCGGAGAGTGGGTGATGTGATCGATCGCGCCGATCAGGTCGATACCGCGGTTCATGTGGTAGGTCGCCCCGCGTACCGGCAGGAAGCTCAGGCCGATTTCCTCGAGGATCTCGATCGGCCGCATCCCGTGCCACGCGTTCAGATCGCCGACGAGCAGGACACGCTCCCCCGCCTCGGTGCGCGGGCCGATCCGCCTCGCCACGAGCTCGGCGGACTTGCGCCGGTTGGAGAAGCTCTCGAACTCGAAGTGCACGTTGACGATCGACACGGTCTCGCGGCTGTCGAGATCCTCGAAGCGCGCCCACGAGGCGAACGCCGGGTAGGAGCCGTCGAACGTGCGCGAGTAGATGACGTCGGGGGTCTCCGAGAAGAAGAACCAGCCCTGCTCCAGCACCGTCAGCCGGTCCGCGCGATACAGGATCGGCTGCGTGGAGGGAAACTCGCGGGCCTCGCCGACGGCCGCGGCCGCGTAGTCGGGATCGCGTGCCAGCAGCCAGTCGAGCGTCAGGTTGACCTCGCCGCCGCTGCCGCCCGCGAAGCTCTCCATCTCCTGGAAGGCGACGATGTCCGCGTCGAGAGTGTCGAACGCGGCATCCAGCGGCCGCTTCCTGCGCTCCCAGTCCCCGACCGACCAGGCGCCGGTCGGTTCGGAGAGCACGATGTAGTGGACGTTGTAGGTCGCGACGCGAAGCGTTCCGTCGATGCGCGCCGGCAGCTCGGTCGGACTCGTCTCGCAGCCCCCGACGGCGAACCCGGCGAGCAGCAGAGCGGCCCGGGCGAGTGCGCGCGCGGGCATGGCGACGCCCTTCGCCGCCACGCGGGCACGGCGCGGTGACTCGTCGATCGTGCGCTCGGATGCCGGCATGTGCCTCCCCGTCGGGCGAACGGGACGGCGACGCTGCCGAAACGGCCGAAGTCGGCGTGGACCCGAGTGTCGGCCGGACATTCGGTCGGTCGGACGACGCTGATGAATCGCCAGGCGGGCACGACGGCGCCGTGTTCGAGCGCCATGTCGTCGAACAGGATGCCGCTGTCGGGCATGTCGATGTCCAGCGCCTGCTGCATGGCGCGGGACGTCAGCCCGATCTTCCAGCCGATGACGCGTCGGCCCTGCTCGCGCTTCGCGCGGTGGATCGCGTTCCGGATCGCGCAGGCGTCGTCCATGCCCGTGTCGGGGTGGTGCAAGGTCAGCAGGCCCGTCTGCACACCCGTCCGCTCGGCCTGCAGCAGCGCTTCCGCCGCGCGCGCGTGATCGTGTGGCGTCATGGCACTTCGTCCTCCACGCCGTTGCGCAGGGTGCCGATGCCCTCGACCTGGCGCGTACTTCGGGTGGCTCGGCTCGAGCCGATCCATCCGGTGATAGAACTCCGGCGGGATCCCGAGGTTGTCCGACGTCAGCAGGGTACGGCCCTGGTACGGGCGCCGCACCCGTTCCGCTTCGGGACGCCGCCGTCGCGAAAGCGCGCGAGATACCCGCCGAGCTTCGCGATGTCGTCGTCGAGCGCCGTCATGCCGTGTGCTCCAGGTGATCGCGGATGTTGCCGAACTTCGGTGACAGCGACGCGTCGATGCCGCGGATTCCGGATCACGTCCGCCAGGAAACCCAGCTCATCCTCCTTCGTGTCGAAGGTCCCGACGACGAGAACGGTCTTGTCCGCCATGGCAGGTGCTCCTACAGCTTGATCCAGGCCGTTCTCAGGTCGATGTACTTGTCGATGGCGTGCAGGGACTTGTCGTGCCCGTTGCCCGACTGACCCACGCCGCCGAGAGGCACGGTGCCGTCCGCGCCGTGGATCATGCCGAGGATGTCGCCCGCGCTCGGGGCGATCTGGCCGTAGACCTTGTCGAGCGCCTCGGCGTAGTAGCGGATCGTGTTGGCCGCCGACGGCGTTGCGCACGGGGCATCCGCCGCTCGTCGACTGCTTCGCGCTGTCGTTCAGGGCCCAGGACGTGCACGTCGTCTTCTCGGGTGACACCGCCCCCATCGCCGCCCTGGAGGACTTCGCGCGCGGAGCCGACCTGCTGATCCACGAGGCGATGCCGGAAAGCGCCCTGCCCGCCCTGATGGCCCGCATCGGCGACGGCAGCGACAGGCTCATGGCCCGCTGGCTGCGATCGCACACCTTCGCCCACGACGCCGCCCGCACCGCCGCGAACGCGGGCGTGAAGGCGCTGGCCCTGTCGCACCTGATCCCCGCGGACGACCCGAGCTACACCGAGCGACACTGGCGCGAGGCGGTCGACGGCATCTGGGACGGTGCGCTGACGGTCGGCCGCGACGGCTCGCGGATCGAATTGCCCGCGAGTACCTGAAGCCGGTTCAGTCCGAACATGCCGCGACCGCTCCGCCCGCGCCGTTCGCGCCGTTCGCGTCGCTCTTGTCGATTCTCCATCGCTGCACCGCGAACGCGTCGCGCGGGCGAGACTCGACGATCTCATCGACAGCGACAGCGGGAGTCAGGCGCATGAACCCAGGTGGCAGCGGCAGCCGTCCGGACAACATCACGACCGATCAGGCCAGCCCGAAGGAAGGCGTCGACACGCTGGCCGAGGACGATTCGGCGATGACCCCGCGCGACGCGCCGGACGGTGACGACGACAGCGGCGTCGAGCCCTATCGCGACGAGGAGGAGTAACGCCTCCCGTTCCGCCGGATCGGAGCGGAGAGCGCGAAGGTCGGGGCGCGGAGCACGGGGTGCGGCCGGCGCACGGGTCGGCTCAGCCCGCGGGGCGCGGCGCCCCTGCCTTGTCGAACTCGCGCATCCGCGCGAGCACGTCGACGCCGAGCTGGGCGTACACGTGCAGGAGATCGATCAGCACCCAGTTCTCACGGATCAGCGCGCCCTCGCAGCGCCAGAAGTCCAGGCTCCGCATCGTGATCCGCCGACCTGACGGGGCGATGCCGAGCCAGCCGTCGCCGGTCACGCTCATGTTCATGCCGGGCCAGCCGGTGAACGCGACGTAGTCGCCGTCGCCGAACAGGTGCCCCATGCCGGGAGTGCCGCCGACGCGGTCGGGCAGACCGTTCAGGAACGGGATCTGATGCCAGTTCCTGAACCCCTCGATACCGCGGCAGGTGCCGATGCCGGACGGGCCGTACCAGCTCATCGCCGGGTGCCAGAAGCGATCGAGCGCCATGCCGGCGACGCCCTCCGTCGCGTGCTTGCCGAGGTGCGCGAGCATGTCGCCGACGAGCGCGAGGCTCACGTCGGCGCGCTCGCGATCCCGCTCGTCCGGTGCCAGTCCGTCCTGCATGGCCGGCCCCGGCACGTGCCACTCGCGCCCGAGCGACGGCACCATCGGCCAGGCTCCGGCCTGCACCATCAGCTCGGGGATGTCCCAGAGGATCTGCATCTCGACGACCCGACCGTCCTCGACACGGTGGAATTCGTGGAAGCGCATCGCCGCCTGGTGACCCGTCGGACGGATGTCGAGAAAGGGACGCGCGAACGTGCCGGTCCAGTGCCCGCAGCAGCCGATCCACGTCGCCCCGTCCTGCGTCGTGCCGTCCATGACGATCAGGTCGCGCCGCTCCAGGTCGGGGAAGGCGTTCGCGAGCGGGGCGAGCGCGCGTTCGACGAGACCCTCGGCGCCGTCGAGGTCCTCGAACGGATGGGCGAGGTGCACGACGGCGTCGGGGGCGAGCAGCCGTTCGATCTCGCCGCGGACGACGGGCAGGTCGGCGTCGCGCTGGGCGAGACGGAGCGGATCGATCAGGGATCGGACGGTCATGCGCATTCCGTGTGTGCCGGCCAGGCCAGCACGCTAGCAGAACGGCGGCGCCCGGAACGTCGCGCCGAACGGTGCCCGGAAGACGCTCAGACCTTCTGCTCGAGCACCAGTACCCGCGTGTGTCCGGGCAACGTGTCGCGGGTGATCGTCGCGCTCGACGCGTCGGCGCGATCGACGGTGTCCGGATCGACGAGCGCGAGGAAGTGCTCGATTTCCAGGAGCCCCGGCGGCACGAGGAGCGGCGTGCGGTGATGCATCGGCACGACGAGCCTCGGCGCGGTCGCCCCGATCACCCGCACGAGCTCGTCGAGCGGCACGACGGGCGGCCCGCCGGCGAGCGCGAGCAGGACGTCCACACCGTCCAGGAAACGCGTCTGGCGCTCGGTCAGCGGGTTGCCGATGTCGCCCATGTGCGCGACGTGCAATCCGTCGACGACGAAGCGGTACATCGCGTTCTGCTCGGGGTCGTGCGTCGGGTGATCCTCCGCCTCCATCGACTCGATGGCGCGGATCCCGAGCCCGTCCACCGTACGCGCCCCGCCCTCGCGGGCGACGTCGAGCGCGTTCACCCAGGCGTGCTCCCCCGGTACCAGATCGTGGCGGCAGTGCGCCTGGTCGTTCGCCGAGGAGGTGACGACGAGATCGCAGGGCTCGTCGATCGGCGGGAATCCGAGCAGCTCCGGATCGTAGGGATCGCAGACGATCCGGCGGCCCGCGTCGTCGACGATGCGGAAGGCGGCCTGTCCGTACCAGCTCAGATGCATGAAAGGTGTTCCGCGAAAGGGAGGTGTTCGAGCGGCCGGCCCGACGGCCTTCCGGGTGGATGTTCGAGCCACCCGTGCCCGTGCGGAAGCCCCGTGGCCCGGACGACGGCCACGCCGACGCTCGTGCCGCCGCTCATGCAGGCATTCGCCCCTGCAGGCGCGCCGTCGGACGTTCAGGCCGGGGCAAGACTCACCTCGCGATCGAGATGGCGTCGCGCGAGCACGATCAGGACGATCACCGGCAGCGTCAGCAGGGCGGTCAGGACGAAGAAGGAGGAATAGCCGATCGTCTCGACGATCGAGCCCGAGTAGCCGCCGAGCGTCTTCGGGAACAGCGTCATCAGCGAGCTGAATACCGCGTACTGCACGGCCGTGAACGAGACGTTCGTCAGGCTCGACAGGAAGGCGATGAACGCCGCGTTGGCGAGTCCCCCCGCCAGGTTGTCCGCACCGATCACCAGGTACAGCATGCCCATCGACGGCTCCCCGCCGGCGAGCAGCACGAACAGCAGGTTGGTCACCGCCGACAGCACCGCCCCGAGCAGCAGGATGCGCAGCACCCCGAACCGCACGGCCAGCAGCCCGCCGAGAAAGCTGCCGGCGATCGTCACCACGAGTCCGAACACCTTCGACACCGTCGCGATGTCGGCCTTCGTGTACCCCATGTCCTGGTAGAACACGTTGGCGATGACGCCGAGCACGATGTCGGAGACGCGGTAGAACCCGACCAACAGCAGCAGCAGCCACGCGATCGAGACGCCGTAGCGGCTGAAGAAGTCGGCGATCGGGGCCACGTAGGCCTCGCGGACGTAGGTGTCGTCGACCGCACCGCCCTTGATCAACACCGCGAACGCGACGGCCGTGACGCCCAGGGCCGACGCCAGACGCAGCGTGGCGGCGACCAGGCCGGCCAGCGCGTCGCCCGTCACGTCCGCCAGCGCTCCCCCGATCGCCCCCGCCGTGCCGCCCAGCAGACGGAAGGCGACGATGAACGCCGCGACGCCGATCAGGAACGCGGCGAAGAAGCGCAGGTTGTCGGCGAGCGAGCGGGTGCGCGGCGAACCGGCGGGAGCGGCCGCATCGGAGACGGCGGGCTCGTCGATCGCGAGCGTCGTGGCCATGCCGACCAGCATGACGGCGGCCATCGCGGCATAGGTCAGCCGCCACGCGCCGTAGTCGTAGACCTCGGCGGTCGAGCCGAGCGCCTGGGCGAGGTACAAGGCGCCCGCACCCGCCACGATCATGCCGATGCGATAGCCGCCGACGTAGGACGAGGACATCAGCGCCTGCAGCTCGGGTCCGGCCGAGTCGATACGGTAGGCGTCGATGACGATGTCCTGGGTGGCAGAGGAGAAGCCGAGCGCGACGGCCGCGAACGCCATCAGCGTCAGCGCGGCGCTCGCCCCGCCCTCTCCGGACGCGCCGAGCCCTCCCGCCGCCGGATCGATCGAGGCCATCCACAGGATGGCGGCGACCACGGCGACCTGCGAGAGCAGCAGCCAGCCACGCCGACGGCCGAGCGCACCGGTCAGCAACGGCAGCGGCAGCCTGTCGACCAGCGGTGCCCAGACGAACTTGAACGAGTAGCCGAGCGCCGCCCAGCTGAAATACGTCACCGCCGACTTCTCGACCCCCGCCTCGCGGAGCCAGAGGCTCAGCGACGAGAAGATCAGCAGGATCGGCACGCCGGCGGAGAACCCGAGGAACAGCATGGTCACGACGCGCGGGTGGGCGAACGCCTTCACGCTGTCGATCCAGCCGTCGGCATGCGGCGCGTGCGGGCCGGTGGCGATCGGGGCGCCGCCTCCTCTCGCGTCCGGGGCCGCACCGGGAACCGTCTGTGAACTCATGGCGCTCTCTCGTCCGGCGGGCGGTGACACGCCCGAGTATAGGGAGCGCGGGCATGTCCCGCCGGACAGTGGGCGGGGGGGGGGGAACGACGCCGGCCGTCAGCGCGTGCCGGGGTCCACGTCTTCCCAGTTCCATCCGTCGAACCCGGCATAGGCTTCCAGCCACTCCTTCGAGGGCAGGACGGTCTTGCCGGGAACCTCCGCCTCGACGCCGTCCCGCGACTCGTGGATCGCCACCCCCTCGTTGTCGGGATCACCGACCAGCTTGCCGATGCCGACCGGGTGCAACTCCGAGGTGTCGACCCCTGCGACGTCCTCCGCGTACTCCTGCAGTCCCATGCGGATCAGCGCCTCGAGGACGTTGTGTATCGCGCGGCAGAGAGGCTCGGTGACGGTGGCGTCGATGCCTTCCAGCGACTCCTGGTCGTCGCGGAGGAACTCGACGAGCATCGCGAGCGCCGGAGCCAGCGCGGCGTGACGGTCCTTGCTGTGGAAGTAGTGGAGCACCGGGTAGGAACGCTGGCTCTCCGCGACGACGGAGAGCGCCGGGACCAGCGCGACGAGGTACAGCTCGAACGAGCTGCCGCCCCGGGTGGCGGCCAGCCGGCGCATCTCCTCGACATCGGCGCCGAGCGTGTAGATCGTCGCGGCCACCGAGCGCCGGTGCGCGACGCCGCCGAGCACCGGCAGCACGTAGGCCAGCCCGACCGACACGAGCGTGACCCCGGTAGCGCCGGCGATGGTCCGCAACGCCTCCCAACCGCCCTCCACGGGGGCGACGAGATCGGAGTTGCCGCCGCGACCGATCATCGCCTTGGCGGCGAACACGAGACGGTCGCCGAAGCTCGGATCGGCGCCCGATCCGAAGGCGTCGGGCACGAACACCAGCGCCCAGCCGAGCGTCAGCTCGGACATCCAGATCAGCAGGACCAGCAGCACGATCAGCGGGCCGGCGGCGCGCAGCAACGAATGCGAACGCCGGCTCGAGGGGTCGTGCATGCGGATCGCGAGGCGCCACACGGAGCTCGCGACCCAGCGGGTCTGCGCGGCCGGGCCGCCGCCGACCATGAACACCGTGCCGAACAGGTCCATGATCGCCCAGGCGATGATCGACGCGCCGAGCGCTACGGACAGGACGTCGAGCATGTGGCTTCCGGGTGAGTTCGACAGTTCGCCGGCGCGAGCGGGAACCGATCGCCCCGAGGGACCCGGACGAACCGGGGCGGTACCGGGACAGACGCCCGGCGATCCGGCGGACGGCTGTCACTCGCTGGCGATCGATCGATCGATCGATCGATCTTACCGGCGCCGGTATCCGCGCCACCAGCGGATGTCAAACCGTCAAACCGCGTCCCGATGTCCCGACCGAGGCCGACGCTCAGGAGCGTACCGGCGAGGGACCGTCATCCGGTTTCGTTCCCGTCGAGCCGCGCCGGTCGGCGGCGTCGAGCATCGGACGCGCGGCGTCGGCGTCGGCGACGTAGCTCCGGAACAGCTTCGCCTGCGCGACGAACAGCGCCGGCACCGCGAGCGCGAGCACGATGATGACGGTGCCGAACAAGCACGCCGTAGCCGATGCTGACCGCCAGCGGGATCAGCAACTGCGCCTGCAGGCTCGTCTCCATGATCAGCGGGTAGACACCGAGGAAGGTCGTGACCGAGGTCGGCAGGATCGGACGGAAGCGGTCCTCGGTGCCTTCCCGGACCGCGTGTCGCGTGCCGTGGCCGGCGGCGAGGTACTCGTTGCACAGGTCGACCATGACGAGGCCGTTGTCGATGACCACGCCGGACAGGCCGGGCCGTTTCGTATACTCCCGACGCTCCACCCTCGCCCCGCCCCCGCGCCACTCGCCGAGACACCGCCGCCCTGTCCTCCTCCGCCGCCCCCGCCGACGACGCCCCGCCCCGCCGCCGCCGCCGCCGCCGCCGGAAGTCCGAGCGCACGCCGGAGATCGTCGCCGCGGCGATCGCCTCGTTCGCCGAGCTCGAGACGATCGACATCGACGCCTGGGCAGGCGCCCACGTCGACCTGCTGCTGAACGGTCTCAGGCGTTGACGCTCGCGCGCTGCATCCGCGCCGTCGCCGACCTGCAGGGCACAGCCGACGCGGCGAGCGAGCGCGTCTCCCAGTGTCTGTTCGGCGAGCGCGTGGACGTGCTCGGACGATCGGGCGACTGGTGCCGGGTGAGGAACCGTCGGGACGGCTACGTCGGCCACGTGCCGACGGACGCGCTCGATCACGCGCCCGGCGATCTCGGCATTCTCGACGGCCCTGACGACGGCCCTGACGACGGCCCTGAAGGCACTGGCGGCCCGGGCGACGGACGAGACGACACCCGCATCCGAATCGTCGGTGTCAGGGCGACGCTGCTGTTCGCGAGGCCCGACCTGAAGAGCCCGCTCAGACTACGTGTGCCGTTCGGAGCCGAGCTCACGCTGTCGGAAGGTGTCGGGAACAGGGCCGACACTCGTCCGGGCGACGACGCGGGCGCGGAGTTCGTCCGGGTGACGGGGCTGGCCCGCCGACACGGCACGCGCGACGCGTTCGCGCGGTTCGATCATCTGCTCGCACCGGGCACGACGCTCGCCGGTTCGCCGGTCGACGTCGCGCGCCGCCTCTACGACGGCGCGCCGTATCTCTGGGGCGGGAGGACACCGGACGGGGCGGACTGCTCGGGGCTGGTGCAGGGCACGGCGTTCGCCGTCGGGGTCGTACTGCCGCGCGACAGCGGCGAGCAGGAGCGCGCGCTGGAGCGCATCGTGCCGCATGACGAGCGCGCGGCGTCGGACCTGGTGTTCTGGCCCGGACACGTGGGGTTGCTGATCGACCCGGACACGCTCTACCACGCGACCGCGCACACGCTCGCGACGGCCGTCGAACCACTCGACGACGTGGTCCGGCGCGCGGGTCGGCCGTCCTCGATCCGGCGCCTGCCGGACGTCAGCCGACGTCGCGGCGGCGCTTGAGCGTCAGGACCACCCCGCGACGCGGAAACGTCTGGTGATAGCTGTCCGCCCAGCAACTCTCCTCGAGCACCTGATCGTGCGAGAGACCGGCGAACATGAGCGCCTCCTTGACCCGGTTCGCCCGCCCGATCGCGAGCAGCTCGTTGCCGTTGTCGATCGCCGTGCGTCCGTGGCTGCAGCCGATCACCGACAATACGTCGGTGGCCGGATCGAGCCCGTGCACGTAGTCGGCGATGATCGACTTGTTGTCCTCGCCCAGCACGAGGGAGTCGTTCGGAAAGATCAGCGTGTCCCGACGGATGTCCTGATAGGCGGCGAACAGCGGGGCGTAGTTCGAGCGTTGCGTCTCGTACATGTTCTGACGCACGAGCAGCCGGAACTCGGACGAGCTTCCGTCCGGCACGAACGAGGCGACGCCGGACGCGGCCCCCGCGGCGTCGGCGCTCGCTGCCGCGAGCGCGGGCGAACGGGTGGGAATCGTCAGGTCGACGACCGCGGGCTCCCCGTCCGCGTCGAACGTCACGCTGGACAGCGCCGCCGGCGGCGCGTCGGCGAACAGGTCGTCGTTCAGGAGAAGGCCGTCCTGCGTCGCGGCGCCGTACACGTTCTGCGGCGAGCCGGGTTGCGTCTCGCCGCCGACGATCCGGAAGTCGCGCTCGACGGCGACCGGTCCGATCGCGATGCGGTAGCGGGTGCGCTCGCCGGTCTCGGTCTCGGCGCGCTCGGCGCGGTAGCGGACGTAGTGCGCGCCCTGGTCGGCGGAGACTTCCTGGATGCCGTAGCCGGCCTCGTCGAGACGCGCGAGCACGCGTCGCCCGAACGGCGTCGCCGGGGCCGAGACCTGCAGCGTCGTCTGCAACGGGTGCAGCTCCGGCAGCTGGGCGAGGGTGTGCACGAGGTTGCGCGCGATCAGATCGGAGTCGGGCAGCGTGTCGTCGGGCGTGCCGTCGGCGCCGAGCAGCGCGCAGCCGGACAGGCTCGTCATCACGAGCAGGACCAGCGATCCTGCCGCCCCGTTCGTCAGTCGTCTCATCGTTTCATCTCTCGGTGATTTCGAACTTCGCATTCGGCCTTGTTCTCGGGTCGTCGCTCACGTGCCTCGATCGGTGAGCCGACGGCCGGCCGGACCGTCCGCGCGTGCGTCGATCCGCCCCTCGGTCCGCCCCCATGTACGTCGCTCGAGCGTCACGACGACGGCGCCCGGTCCGAGCGTCGCGCCGTAACGGGTATCGAAGCAGCCTTCCTCGCGCACGCGTCCGGAGGGCACGCCGCCGCGCACGAGCTCCTCCTTGACGCGTTGCGAGCGGGCCAGAGCATCGCTCTCGGTACCGTCCCAGAGCAAGGAATCGCCATGACTGCAGCCGGTCACGGAGAAACGGTCGGTCGCGCCCCGGTACAGCTCGATCATCCGGGCGAGCGCCCGCTTGTTCGGTTCGCCGAGGCGCAACGCCGCCGCATCGGCGAAGCGCATCCGCACCTGACGGATCGGCGTACGCACGCCGACGGGCTCCGGCTCGGCCGCGAGGCGATCGCCGAGAAAGAGATTGGCGCGCGCGAGCACGAGAAAGCGCTCCGTCTCGACGCGCGCACCCGCCGCCCGCGCGCTCGCCTCGCTCATGCGCACCTGACGCTCGCGACGTTCGAGCACCGAGCCGTCGTCGGCGAGGAAGATCACGCCGGACACGAAGGTGGCCGCGACCCCGCGACGCCGGTGCACGTCGTCGTTGACGATCACGCGCACCGGGGGACTGCCGAGCACGCGCACGGCGCTCGACGGCACCATCGTGTCGCGGGCGTCGCGGTAGTCACGCTCGAGCGCGACGTCACCGATCGCGAGCGCGTACGTCGTCAGCGGCCCGCGCTCGTCCTCGGCACGCACCGCGCCGTAGCGCACGTGGAACTGACCCTGGTCGTCCGGAACGCGCTGGATACCGTAGCCGCCCCCCCGAAGCGCCTCCCCGAGCGCGATGCCGTAGTCCGAGCGTGACGGGGCGAGCTGCACCGTCGTCCCGAACGGCGAGCGGGAAGGCAGCTGCATCATGACCGCGACGAGATCGGTGGCCACCAGCCTCTCGAACGCGTCCGCCGCGAGCCTCGATTCGTCGCGCTCCCACGAGAAGCCGCCGTGGACGTGATCGCCCGGAGCGTCGTCGGCGGGGGTCGCGCAGCCGACGAGCGCGCACGCGCCGATCGTCGTCCACGTGGCGACGGCGATGCGGAACGCGGCGCCGGGCGGGCGCTGGGCGACGCGGCTCATCCGAGCGCCCCGAGCGTGGCCAGCGCGCGCGCGAGCGGTGGTGTCTGGGTCTTCGCCACCCGATCGGGCGCGAGCCGGTCGGCGGCGAGCAGGAGATCGTGACGGAGCCCGTAGAGCCACGGATACCACTCGCGCGACAACGGCGTCTTCCAGCGCCACAGGAGTTCGTCGAGCGCGTCGAGCACGTCAGGCGTCGCCGCGAGCGGCACCGGCGGGGCATCGATGCGATCGTTCGTCGCCGGATGCCGGAACGCCTCGGCGACGCACTCGAACGCCGCCGGCACGCCGTGCGCGGCCCGCACCCGCCGGACCGATGCCTCGCGTGTCCGGGCGTCGGCGTCCACCCGGTCATCGGCGAGACCCGCGGCCATCAGCGCGAGCTGCAGCCGATCGGTGGCGACCCAGCCCGTCGCGTTCAGCAGCACGTCGGCGATGTCGCGTCGCCCGCACCAGGGTCCGACGAACAGACGCCGCGGGCAGTAGTCGTTGGCGTAGAGGTTGTCCCAGAGGATCGTCTCGCGCGCCATGACGTCGCCAGGCAGACGGCAGTCGCCTTCGCGGACCTCGCGCACGACGACATCCGTTCCGCAGACGGAGATCGCGTGGCGCGCGTCGAGCGAACGGGCGAAGTCGGCGAGGTAGTCGGGCGACTCCGCGGCGAGCTCGCCCGCGTAGACGCGCGGCACCACGATCAGCGCCGTGCCGAGCCGCTCGCCGAGGCGGTTGGCCAGACGGGCGTGCGCCTCGCCCTCCGAGGCGAGGCCGCCGGCGCGCGAGGCGAAGTCCGTATCGATATCGTCGAGCAGCAGCATCAGCCTGGTCGCTCCGTCGCCACGCAGCGCGTCGAGCTTCTCGACGGCACGTCCGAGATCCGCACCGCCGTCGAGCGAGCCGAAGTCGAAATCGATCCCTGGGGCCAGCCCTGCAATGACGTCGATGCCGCGCACGTTCGCCGCGCGGGCGAACTCCGCGAAGGCCTCGCGCCAGGCCCGGTCGTAGGGCTCGCGCCAGCGAAGCCGGTGGCGGGCATCCTCCTTGGGCGCGTAGGCGTAGGCGTCCAGGCCGAGCTCGGCGAGCGTGTCGAGGATCGCCACGCGCTCGGACCACTCGAGCAGACGCCCGTAACAACCTTCGACGTAGCCACGCATCGCCACGCCGTCAGACGGCTCTCGTGATCGGGGCGTGGGGCACGGATCGGAGCATGAGGGTTCGCATCGTCGAGCGACCCGGCGAATCATAGCTCGCCGGATAGCTGTCGCGCGACGACGAAAAAATGACGCTCGCGACGCGCATCGATCGATGCGACACGGCGTGCGCGTCTGTCGTAGGCTTGGCGCCCGCCCGCGAAACGTCTTCGGCGGACGGTACAGACCAGGATGACGGCGGGGATGAAGACGGCAGGGATGGACATGAAACGCAAAACGACGGCGAGCCGGAAGGTCAGCGCAGGTGCGGCACGACGCTTCGTGCTGCCGTGCGCACTGGTTGCGGCGTTGTCCTGCACCGGCGCGTCGGCGCAGGACAACGCGGCGGGCGCGGTCGAGCTCTGGCTCGCCGACGCGCCGCTCGCACTGGTGCTCGAGCAGATCGCCGGCCGGGACGGCTCCCGGGTCGTCATCGGCGGCGACGTCGACGGTCGCGTGGACGGGCGGCTCGACGGGACTCGCGAGACGGTGCTCGCGACGCTCGCCGTCGAGCACGAGCTGAGCGTGCACGCCGATGGCGATACCGTCTGGTTCGACCCCGCCGATCGTCCGGTCGTCTCGCTCGTGCGACTGGCGTCCCCGGAAGCCGAACGTGCGCTCGCCGAGCTTCGCCCGGAGCTTGCGGAGGGCCGGGTCGCGCAGGGCACCGCCGAGGGGATCGTGCTGTCCGGCTCGCGCGCCTTCGTCGAGAGCGCGCGTCAGCGAATCGCGGCGCTCGAGCCTGCGGACGCCGCGCGATCACGGCGCGTGCGGTCGATCTCGGACATCCCCGGCTACGACGTCGACTACACCGACGAGAGCGCATCGTGATGCACGAGAACGAGGCGAACGTCGCCGCGTCGCGCGGTACCGCCGAGGAGTCGTCCCCGGCCCTGTCCGGCGTCAGGCTGTTCCCGATCGGGTTCGGGCTCGGCGCGGTCGCCGCCCTCGCGCTGTTCTTCGGCTATCGGGCCGTGTTGCCGGAGGCCGACGGCGAGAGCCCGGGCGATGTCGCCGGGGTGTCGGCGGCTCCCCTGGACGCGTCGGCGATGCTCGAGACGACCTCGAACCCGAGCGTGGAGGAGGCGAGTGCGGAGGGCGTGGTGGAGGCCGGCCCGCTCGTCGGCGCGACCGACGGCAGCGAGCCTGCCATGCGGATCGTTGTGCCCGACGCGCCGCCGGATACCTCGACGTACGCGGCCGCCGGCGCGGACATGGCGGCCGCGACGGCCGATGCGTCGGCGCTCGCCGGGCTCGACGAGCTCGCGTCGCTGAGCGCTCTGCCGGGCGTGCCGACCGACCGGAGCGTGGACGACGGCCTGCCGAAGATCGACGACCCGGCGACCAGCGACCTGTTCGGCGGATCGGTCGTGATGGTGTCGTCGACCGTGCCGCGGGTCATCGTGCTCGCCGACGGTACCAGTCTCGTACCGGGCGAGAGCCTGCCGGGTGGCCATCGCATCGTCGACATTCGCCGCGAGCGCATCCTGCTGGAGCGCGACGGCGTCGAATGGCGTATCGGCGTTCCCTGAACGGAGCCGTGGCGGGGACGGCCCGGATCGAGACGGATCCGGACGCCGTCGCCGCCGTGCCGGAATCAGAGCGGCACGACGACCTCGGCGAGCGGCGCCTGCAGGCCCCGCGCGGCGCACCAGGCACCGACGTCGAAGTTCGGACAGGTCTTCTCCGTGTAGGCGAAGTCGCGGTGACCCCGGATCACGGCGGCGGGGCACAGCGCTCGCCACTCGCGCAGCACGCGTTCCAGCGCATCGAACTGGGCGTCGGTGAACGTGTCGCAACCGATCAGGCAGACGCCGAGACTCGTCTCGTTGTGCCCGTACACGTGAGCCCCGATCCAGCAGTCCGGACGCCCCGCCTCGACGCGACCGTCGCGACGCACGACGCGGTGGTAGCCGATGCCGTGCCAGCCGAACCCGAGGTGCATGGCGTGGATCTCGCGCGCGCCGACGTCCGCGTCGTCCGGGGTGGCCGAGCAATGCACCACGAGGTGACGGACCTCGGCGAGTTCGAGGGGATGACTCATCGGTTCCACCGCATCGGGTCGAAAGCTCGTCCGCTCATCCGGCGAGTGTGCCGCAGACGGTGCGGACGTGTAAGTGTTTCAGATCATACGGAATCGGTGCACGAGGAACCTCGCGACGGCCCGGGCGGCGTACCTGACGCGATACCGTGACAACCGACACCACCCGGACGCCACCCTCGATCGCCATCGCCGATGACCGATGAAGACATCCACGATCTCGCCGTTCTCGGCGCGGGTTCCGGCGGCATGGCCGCGGCGCGACGTGCCCGCGAGGCGGGCCTGTCGGTCGTGCAGTTCGAGCGCGGCGCGGCGGGCGGCACCTGCGTGAACCGGGGCTGCGTGCCGAAGAAGCTACTCGTGCACGCGTCGCGACGCGGCGACGCGTTGAGAACCTGCGCCGCCCAAGGGTGGTCCACGGGCGGGATCGACTTCGATTGGGCGCGCCTCCGCGATCGGGTGGCCGCCGCGGTACGCGATCTCTCGATGTCGCAGGAAAGATCGCTGATCGACGAGGGCGTGCACTACGTCGAGGCCGCGGCGACGCTCGTCGCCGCGGACCGCGTGCGCACCGACGACGGGCGCGAGTACCGCGCCCGGAACATCATCGTCGCGACCGGCTCGCGCCCGCTCGTCCCCGATCTCCCCGGCGCCGAACACGCGCTGGTCTCGGACGAGCTGTTCACGCTCGAGCACCTGCCCGACCGCATCGCGATGATCGGCGGCGGCTACATCGCCGTCGAGTTCGCCGCCCTGCTCCGCCGCTTCGGCGCCGAAGTGACGATCTTCGAGTCCGGCGAGCGCATCCTGGACGGCTTCGAGCCCGACATCGTCGAGCGCCTGGACACGTCCCTGCGCGAGGACGGCATCGAGATCCGCACCGACGCGAAGGTGGCGTGTCTCGAGAAGGACGACGACAGGCTCGCGCTCGAACTGGACGACGGCTCGCGCCGCACGGGCTTCGACGCGGTCGCGCTGGTCATCGGCCGGAACGCCAACACGGACGCCATCGGTCTCGAGGACATCGGCGTCGAGCTCGACGACGACGGGCTGATATCGACCGACGAGCATGGGCGGACGAACGTTCCCGGCGTGTACGCCATCGGCGATGTCGCGCACGCGCTCCAGTTGACACCGGTGGCGGTCAGGAGCGGGCAGAACGTCGTCGACGGCATCGTCGGGCGCCACGTCGAGCCGATCCGCGAGTCGCACGTGCCGAGCGGCGTCTACGCGACGCCCGAGCTCGGCTCGGTCGGACTCGACGAGGCGGCGGCGAAGGCGGCGGGTCATGCCTTCGACGTGCGCCGCGCGGACTTCGAGCCGTTGAGCGGCATGCTCGCCGGGTCCGCGGACAAGGTTCTCGTCAAGCTGCTCGTCGAGCGGGCGACCGCCACCGTGCTCGGCGTGCATGTCTGCGGGCAGGACGCCGCCGAGATCGCGCAGCTCGCCGCGACACTGCTGGAGGCCGGAGTCACCGGGCATCACTTGTACCGGACGATCGCGCTGCACCCGACCAATGCCGAGGAGATCGTCGCGCTGGGCGAGCCGCGACGTTCACCCGGCGAGGATGCCGGGGCCGACTGACGGCATCAGCCGAGCGGCGGCAGGTCGGGTCCGTCTAGCGGCGCCCGGGCGGCGAGCCCGAACCCCGCGAGCAGCTTCTCGAGTGGTGCCGGCGGCAGCCCCGAGGTCATGATCGCGACATCCTCGCGCGTGTCCCAGCCGTCGGCCTCGCCGAGCAGCGACAGCGCCCGCCGGGCGATCGCCTCGGCCGGCTCCAGCCAGTCGACCGGCCAGGGGGCGTGCTTGCGCATCACGTGCACCAGGAACGGGTAGTGGGTGCAGCCGAGCACGACGATGTCGGTGCGACGTCCCTCCCGCTCGACGAAGCAGGGACGGATCTCGGCGGCGAGCTCGTCGGCGTCGATCGCCTCGTTCTGCATGTGTCTCTCGGCCATGCGCGCGAGACGGGTGGAGCCGACGAGGTTCACGTCGCAGTCGTCGGCGTGACGGCGGATCAGCTCGGCCACGTAGGGCCGGGCGACCGTGCCCGGTGTCGCCAGTACCGAGACCAGGCCCGAGGCGGTGCGCTCGGCGGCGGGCTTGATCGGCGGCACGGTACCGACGATCGGCAGCGCGAAGCGCTCGCGCAGCGCCGGCATGATCGATGTCGAGGCGGTGTTGCACGCGACGATCGCGAGCTCGGGATCGAAGGCCCCGACATAACGCTCGAACAGCGCCGCTATCCGGGCGACGAGCGCCGTCTCGTCGCGTCCGCCGTACGGAAAGCCCGCGTCGTCGCCGACGTAGACGACACGCCGCCGCGGCAGGATCAGGCGCACCTCTCGGAGCACGCTGAGCCCGCCGATGCCCGAATCGAACACGAGAAGCGTCATCGCCCTATCCGCCGATGAACGACATCTCCACCTTCGGCCGCAGATGCATGACGTCGAAGCGGGTGCGGGTCTCGGAGTAGCGGTCGGCACGCCGGCCCCAGATCCGCGCGAGCGCGTCCTCGATCGCCCCCGCTCCGCCGTCGCGAAGCGCCGGGCGCAGGTCGTGACCGCCCGACGCGAACAGGCAGGTGTAGAGACTGCCGGTGGCCGACAGCCGGGCGCGGCTGCAGTCGCCGCAGAACGGGGCGGAGACCGACGAGATGATGCCGATCTCGCCGCCGCCGTCGGCGTACTCCCAGCGCTTGGCGACTTCGCCGCGGTAGTTCGGCGAGGCCGGTCGGATCGGCAGCTCGGCGTCGATGCGGGCGGCGATCTCGGCGCTCGTGGTCACGTGCGAGAGATCCCAGGCGTTCGAGTTGCCGACGTCCATGAACTCGATGAACCGCAGGATCTGTCCGGTACCGTGGAAGAAGCGCGCCATCGGCAGGATGTCGTTGTCGTTCAGGCCCTTCTTGACGACCATGTTGACCTTGACCGACTCGAAGCCCGCGACCGACGCCGCCTCGATCCCGTCGAGCACGGTCTGCACGGACACGCCCACGTCGTTGACGCGGCGGAAGGTCTCGTCGTCGAGACCGTCGAGGCTGACGTTGACCCGCTGCAGGCCCGCCTCGCGCAGCGAACGCGCGCGTGCGGCCGTCAGGAGCGAGGCGTTGGTGGTCATGCTGACGTCGGTGATGCCGGCGACGCCACGCACCTTCTCGACGAGCGACTCGAGATCGCGCCTGAGGAGCGGTTCGCCGCCGGTCAGGCGGATCTTCGTCACCCCGTGGGCGGCGGCGGCGCGCACCACGCGCTCGATCTCCTCGAAGCTCAGCAACTCGTCCTTCGGCAGGAAACGGTGGCCGTCGAACACCGCCTTCGGCATGCAGTAGACACAGCGGAAGTTGCAGCGGTCGGTGACCGATACCCGGAGATCGCGCAGCGGGCGCCCGAGACGGTCGGCGACGGTGCCGTCACCGGACGGACCCGTGCCCTTGTCGCTCGCCGCCCCCATGAGTGTCCGCTATCCGCCCCCGCGCTGGAAGTACAGGTCGAAGTGTCGCTTGAACGCCTGCTGCTCGTCCGGCGTCACGCCGCGGAATGTAAACGACACCTCCGCGAACGGCAATCGGAGCAGCGCGATGCGCCGCTCCTGCGACGGCCCGAGCAGGATCTCGACCGTGCCCGCGTTCACGTTCCCGTGCACGGTGCGGCCGTCGATCCGGTAGGAATGCTCGCCCATGGCCTTCGGCAGGATGCGCCAGAAGTCGTCGTCGGTGAGACCCATCTCGCGGCTGTAGCGGATCTCCGGGAGCCCGGACGCCGGAAGCCCGGACGCCGGCTGCCCGGACTCCATCGAACCGTCGCTCTCGACCATGCGTTCAGCCCCCGGCGACCGGCGGCCAGATCGCCAGCACGTCGCCGGGCGACAGGGCGCCGCGCGCGTCGCGATCCGCGTCGCAGACGAACACGCCGTTGACGAGCACGAGGTGGGCGAGCTCGCGCGGTACCTTGTGACGATCGATGATGTCGTTGAGCGAGGCGTCCGCGGCGACCTCGATCGGCACGGCGTTCTTGACGGCACCGGCGGGCAGCAGGTCCTGCAGCGTCGCGTAGAGCTTGAACGTGATCGTCATGGTGCGTCCCGGCGCGCCGGCCGGCGCCACCGCCGGCGGTGCGGCCGAGGCCGTCCCGCCGGCGGGCTCGCTCGTGCCGGGCGGTGGCCCGATGTCGCTGTCCTCGATCACGCGTCTCTCCTCTTCGCTCGGCCCCCCGAACCGGATCGCCGGCCGGGTCTTGCAACCGCGTCTCGTGGCCGCGTCAGGCGGCGCTCAACTCGGCGCTCTGCGCCTGGGCGCAGGCCAGATAGGCCTCGGAGATCCGGTTCGGTTCCGCGAGCAGTCGATCCTTCCACTCGCCGAGCGGCGTCGCCGTCTGGATCAGGCCGCGCAGCACGCCCACGTGCTGCGTCATGCCGAGGCTGCTCGCCCCGACGAGCACGTCGTCCCGGAACTGCAGGTTCAGGTACTCGTAGCGCTCGGGGTCGGACATCGTCGCCTCCTCCCCGCCGTCGACCCCCATCCACAGCCCGAACGAGGTCGAGATCAGCCCGACCGTGTCGAGCACGTTCATGTTGACGTTGCCCGGGTGCGGCGTGCGATGGCCCTGCGCCATGTTCTGGGCGGCGAGCTTGCCGTGCTCGACCGCGGTCGGCTGAATCGCCTGCACGTAGTAGTCGCCGGTCGAGAGATCCTTGCCCTGGGCGACGTCGCCCGCGGCGTAGACGTCGGGGACGCTGGTCTGCATGAAGTCGTCGACGACGATGCCCATGTCGACCGTGACGCCGCTGCCGTCGAGGAAGGCGGTGTTCGAGCGCACGCCGGTGGCGCAGATGACGACGTCGGCCGGCAGGGTCTCCCCGGCGTCCGTCCGGACGCCGAGCGGCGTGCCGCCCTCGCCCTCGACGATCTCCTCGACCATCGTCGACGTCAGCACCTTGATGCCTTCCTTCTCGCACCAGCCCTTGATCATGTCGCCCATCGGCTCGTTGGTCATGCGCGAGACCATGCGCGACTCCATCTCGATGACGGTCAGCTCGACCTTGCGGGCGGCCAGCGCCTCGAGGATGATGCAGCCGATGAACCCGGCGCCCATCAGGATCGCCTTCGCGCCGGGCTCGGTGTCGTCGATGATGCGACGGGCGTCGGCCAGCGACCAGCAGTTGTGGACACCGTCCCGATCGACCCCCGGAATCGGCGGGCGCGTCGCCGTCGCCCCGGTGGCGATCAGGAGCTTGTCGTAGTCGAGCGTCTCGCCGCCGAGCAGGGTAACGCGCTTCGCGGCCGTGTCGACGCTGCTCGCCCGGCCGTGCTTCACGTCGATCGCCAGGCGCTCGAAGTGATCGGCGGTCTTCCGGAGATAGGTGCCCTCGGCCTCGATGTTACCGACCAGGTAGTACGGCAGCGCCATGCGCGAGTACGGCGGCACGTCCTCGGCGGCCAGCATGGTGATGGTGCCCGCGGGGTCGTGCTTGCGGAGGTGCTCGGCGGCGTTGACGCCGGCCGGACCGGCTCCGATGATCAGGTAGCGCATCGTCAGGGTGCTCTCGACAGGAGGGGCGGCGGCCCCGAAAACGACTCGGGCGCGGACCGGGTCGGAAAGACCCGCCGCGCCCGATCCGGTCCCGCCGGGGACGGTATGCTCCCGGCGGAAAGCTCTCGCGTCACCCGCCCGTCCGGCAGGTGACTCGCGCCTCTCCGGACATCCTCCCGGAGCGGCGCTCGTGACGCCCGCCCGCTCAGGCGGGCAGGCTGAACTTCCGGCGGGTCTCGTCGGTCATCATCCCGTCCGTGCTCCAGCCACGCAGCTCGTAGTACTCCGGCAGCATCTTGTCGAGCTCGCTGACCCGGCCCTGCGCCGGTCCGGAGTTCGCACCGTCGTTCAGCAGGCGCGCGGGCAGCGTGTCGTCCTTGCCGGTGCCGCCGGCCTTCTCGTTGAAGTCGCGCTCCATGTTCCAGATGCGCTCGCCGACCTCCATCATGCGCTCGGTCGACCAGTCCCCCTCGCAGGCGGCGGCCACCTGCGGGGCGATGTCGTCCATCGTCCAGGCGAACGTCGTGAACACGCAGAGCCCGGCCGAGTCGACCGCGGCGGTCGCGTCCTGGAAGGCCTTGACGAGCCCGGGCTTGCCGGCGGACTCGAGCGGATCGGTCTTCTCGGGAATGCCGAGGATCTCGGAGGCGACGGTGTAGCCGCGCAGGTGACAGGCTCCGCGGTTGCTCGTCGCGTAAGCGAGGCCCATGCCCTGTATGCCGCGCGGATCGTAGGCCGGGAACTCCTGCCCGCGCACCGTCATCGACAGCTCCGGACGACCGTACTTCTCGCACAATCGCTTGGAGCCGAGCCCCAGGTCCCTGCCGAACCCCTCGCCCTTCGCCGCGACCTCCGCCGCCCAGCACAGCGCCTCGGCCGAGCCGAACTTCAGCTCCATGCCGCCGGTGTGCTCGGTGGTGATCGCGCCCTCCTCGAACAGCTCCATCGCCGCGGCGACGGTCGAGCCGAGGCTGATCGGGTCCATGCCGTCCTCGTTGCAGAGGAACTGCGCGTAGGTCAGCGCGTCGATATCGTCGACCCCGGTGTCGGGACCGAGCGCCCAGGCCGCCTCGTACTCGAGACCGCCGGAGTTGATCCAGTACTCGGGCTTGTCCTTGACGGAGAAGTGCGTGCGATCGATCGTCGAGATGCGCCCGCAGGCGATCGTGCAGGAGAAGCACGCGCCGTTGGTGGTCAGGTTGGCCTTGCCGTCGGATTCCCGCGGCTCGTGCATCGCCTCGCCGGAGACCTCGGAAGCCCCCTCGAACTGCGTCTCGCGCATGTTCCGCGTGGGCAGCGCGCCGACCTCGTTGATGACGTTCATCAGCACCTGGGTGCCGTAGGTCGGGAGCCCCTGACCGGTGACCGCGTTCTCGGCGAGGACCTTCTTGCCCGCGTTGACCGTCTTCATGAATTCCTTCGGGTCACGGATGCCGCCGAGGCCCTTGGTGCCGCGCACGACGACCGCCTTGAGGTTCTTCGACGCCATGACGGTGCCGACGCCGGAGCGGCCGGCGGCGCGGTGCAGGTCGTTGACGACGGCGGCGTAGAGGTTGCCCTCCTCGGCCGAGCGCCCGACGCAGGCGATGCGGATCTGCGGATCCTGGTGCTTCTGACGGATCAGCTTGTCTGCCTCCCAGACCGACCTGCCCCAGAGATCGTCCGCCGGCATCAGCGTCGCGACGTCGTCCTCGACGTTCAGGTAGACGGGCCGCTCGGACTTGCCCTCGAAGATGATCATGTCCCAGCCGGCGAACTTCAGCTCGGCACCGAAGTGACCGCCCGAGTTCGAGCAGGCGATGGTGTTGGTCAGCGGACTCTTGCACACGCAGGAGTAGCGTCCGCCGGTGGACGCCATCGTGCCGGTCAGCGGACCCGTGGCCATGATGAACTTGTTGTCCGGCCCGAGCGGGTCGCACGTCGGGTCGACCTCGTCGACCATGTAGCGCGTGGCGAGACCGCGCTGCCCGAGATAGTCGTGAGCCCATTCCATCTTCAGGGGCTCCTCGGTGACCGAGCCCGTGCTCAGGTTCACCCGCAGTACCTTCTTCGTCCAGCTCATGTTCGGATCTCCGTCAGCCAGGGTGTCGTCGAGGGGGCGTCGGGCGCCGACCGCATCTAGCCGGCCGCGCCATGGGAGGTATCGGTCTTCGCCGCCCAGGCACGCATCTTGTCGAGACCCGTCGCGTTCGCGTCGACGTAGGTGATGGCCTGCGTCGGGCAGGCGTCGACACAGGCGGGATCTCCGCCGCACAGGTCGCACTTGACCACCTTGCCGGTCGCGGTGTTGTAGTTGATCGTGCCGAAGGGGCAGGCGATCGTGCAGACCTTGCAGCCCACGCAGACATCGGCGAGGACGTCCTTCGAGCCGTTGGTCGGGTTCAGGACGATGGCGTCGACGGGGCAGGCCTGCATGCACCAGGCCTCGTCGCACTGGGTGCAGGTGTAGGGCACGAAGCGCCCCTCGTCGTGAAAGTTGAAGACCTTGATGCGCGAGCGGGCCGGGTTGACGATACCCTCGTTGACCAGAGAGCAGGCCGACTCGCACTGCAGGCAGCCGGTGCACTTGCCCGGGTCGATGTGCAGGGACTTCTGCATGGTCCGTTGGCTCCTTTGGACGAATCCTGAATCGTGGCCGAGCGAGGTCACCCGGCCCATGGGCAATGGGTACCAGCGGTGCGCCGGGAAGCGGGCGCTCGCGACGGTACGGCACGACTGCCGATCCGCCAGAGTAGAAAGTCCGCTGTTCGAATGCAATGCACGATGGCCATCGCCGCCCGCGCACCCTCCGGGGCCGGCCCGTCGGTCCGGGCTCTCTCGTCCGCCACCTCGCCGTTCCGCCCGAGCGGCGCATCGCCGATCTCGCCGACGGCCGCCATCGGCGCGCGCCCGCCGCATCCGCTCCTCGCGCACCTCCCGGACGAGCGACACGCCGCGTGCACCACGAGGCGCATCCGTGCACCACGCCGATGCAACAGCGACCCCCGGCTCATCCCCGGTGGCTCCCGCGAGCAGCCTCGACGACACATTGAGTGTTCCCAAGACGCTCGCATCGGCGCATGCTGCGGGTCCCGGGCACCCGGACCGACTCGCGGCGGAACGCCCCCGAGCGCCTCGCCCGTTCCAGCCAGAGAGGTACTGAATCGTGACGCTGACCACCAAGGTGCTGCTCGGCATGGCGCTCGGCATACTCGTCGGACTGGGCATCAACGTGCTCGGGCTCGCCGGCGAAGGCTCGTTCCTGCAGGCCTACGTCATCGACGGCTTCTTCACCATCGTCGGCTCGCTGTTCGTCAACGCGCTGAAGATGCTGGTCGTGCCGCTCGTGCTGTTCTCGCTGATCAGCGGCGTCTGCGGCATCGGCGACATCCGCCTGCTCGGGCGCATCGGCACCAAGTCGTTCGGGCTCTACATGCTCACCACCGCCATCGCGATCGCCAGCGCCCTGGCCATCGCGGGCGTCATCGGCATCGGCAAGGGCATGAGCGCCGAGAGCACGGCGAGCTTCGAGGGCGCCGAGGCGCCGCCCCTGTCGGACGTGCTGATCAACATCGTGCCGAGCAATCCGGTCGCGGCGATGGCCGAAGGGGAGATGCTGTCGATCATCTTCTTCTCGATCCTCGTCGGCATCAGCCTGCTGATGGTCGGCAGGCGGGCCGCCCCCCTGGTCAACGCCGTCGAGGTGGCCAACGAGGTCATGATGAAGATGGTCGGCATCATCATGGCGCTCGCCCCGTACGCGGTGTTCTGCCTGCTCGCCAAGGCCATGGCGCAGCTCGGGCTGGGTCTGTTCGTGCAGCTCCTGGGCTACGTCGTCGTGCTGATCGGGGTACTGCTCCTGCACCTGTTCGTGACCCTGCAGGGCACGCTGCTCCTGTTCTCCGGCCTGAACCCGATGACCTTCCTGAAGAAGATGCGCAACACCCAGGTGTTCGCGTTCAGCACCTCGAGCTCCAACGCCACGATCCCGGTGACGCTCCGCACCGTCACCCAGCGCCTCGGCGTGAACCGCTCGGTCGCCTCGTTCACGGTGCCCTTCGGCGCGACCATCAACATGGACGGCACGGCCATCATGCAGGGGGTCGCGACGGTGTTCATCGCCAACATCTACGGCGTCGAGCTCGGCGTCGGCGGCTACCTGACCGTGATCCTGATGTCGGTGCTCGCCTCGATCGGCACGGCCGGCGTGCCGGGCGTCGGGCTGATCATGCTGTCGATGGTGTTCGCGCAGGTGGGGCTGCCGCTCGAGGGCATCGGCCTGATCCTCGGCGTCGATCGCCTGCTCGACATGGTCAGGACCGCCGTCAACGTCTCGGGTGACGGCGTCGTGTCGTGCATCGTCGCCAAGAGCGAAGGCCAGCTCGACCGGGCCGTCTTCGACGATCCGGACGCGGGTGTCATCGAGGAGGACGACGCCGCCCACCTGCCGCACGCCGCGACCGTCTGAGCCACGGTCCGACTCGCGTCCCCGCCTCCGGGCGGGGTTCGCGAGTCGGACCCCTCATCCACCCGTCCCCGTCCGGCGGTCGTCGACGCGGCGGTTCGTCTCACCCGGACAAGGACGCCTCCCCGATCATGGCGGGCATCGCGGCGCTGGCGCTCGCCTACGTCTTCTCCCAGTTCTACCGCTCCTTCCTGGCCGTGCTGACCCCGGCGCTGACGACGGATCTCGGCATGGACCCCGGCGACCTGGCGCTCGCGTCGGGCATCTGGTTCGTGGCGTTCGCGCTGATGCAGTTCGCCGTCGGCATCGGACTCGACCGTCACGGTCCGCGCCGCACGGGTGGGTGGATCTTCGGGGCGGCGGGTGCGGGTGGCGCCTTCCTGTTCGCCGCGGCGACGTCCCCGACCGGCGTCGTCGTCGCCATGGCGCTGCTCGGGATCGCGGGCTCCCCGGTGCTGATGGCGGCGGTCTACCTGTTCGCCCGGCGCTTCGACGCGGCGCGTTTCGCGATCCTCTCGTCCTGGTTCGTGGCGTTCGGCAACCTCGGCAACGTGGTCGGCGCCACGCCGCTCGCCGCGGCCACAGAGGCGTTCGGCTGGCGTGGCGTCATGGTCGGGCTCGGCGTGGCCAACCTCGCGGTCGCCGCCGCGGTGCTGCTGCTCGTGCGGGACCCGCCCCGCGAGACGTCGCCGGGCGGTGACGGGCTCTCCGGCTACGCGACCCTGCTGCGCATCCCCGCCCTCTGGGCCATCCTGCCGATGATCTTCCTGTGCTACGCCCCCGTGGCCGGCATCCGCGGGCTCTGGGCGGGACCCTGGCTCGCCGACCTGTTCGACGCGGACGCGCTGCTGATCGGGCGCGTCACGCTGTGGATGGCGCTGGCGATGGTCGCGGGCTCCGTCCTCTACGGCCCGCTCGATCGCTGGTTCGGCACGCGCAAGTGGGTCGTCCTCGGCGGCAACGCCCTCGTGCTCGCCGCGGTCGTCACGCTGTGCGCCGCGCCCCGCCCTCCGCTCCCCGCCGCGACCGCCCTGCTCGTGCTGATCGGCGTGGCCGGTACCAGCTACGCGGTGCTGCTGGCGCACGGCCGGGCGTTCGTGCCGTCGGCGTTCGTCGGTCGCGGCGTGACGCTCCTGAACTTCTTCTCGATCTCCGGGGTCGGCATCATGCAGTTCGTGACCGGCCGCATCGTCTCTGCCCGGCCGGACCCGAGCGCGCTCGCCGGCTACCGCGTGCTGTTCGCCACCTACGCGCTGGCGCTCGCCGCGGCACTCGCGATCTACCTGTGCTCGCGCGACGCGCCGCCCGGCTCCGCCGTCTCCGGTCGAACGTGACGGGACATCGCGTGGCGAACGCGCGGATCGGTCGGTGGGGTCGAGTGGCCGGGCCCGTTCGGCGGGCCTGCTCGCCGGGCCGGCCGCCGGACCCCTCAGCCGTCGGCGGGCCGGGCGGCCGTCTCGTCGGTGTCCTCCGGCATCGCGATGCGCGCCCCGAAGCCGTGCAGCACGACCGAGATCAGGATGGTGAGTGCCGTGACCCGCCAGACGACGTCGATGCTCTCGAACTCGGCGTGATTCTGGGCGTAGGCGATGTAGAAGATCGAGCCCATCCCGCGTACGCCGAAGACGCTGATCCGTAGCCTGTCCTTCCATTCGCAGCCGGTGCCGGCCAGCGCGATCATCGCCACGGCCGGGCGCAGCACGAGGATCAGCGCCAGCGCGAGCGCGAGGTCCTGCCAGGTCCACGCCTTCCAGAGCCCGTGACCGATGAACGTGCCGAGCCACACCAGCAGCACGACCAGCAGGATCGCCTCGAGCTGGTCACCGGAGTGGTGCACCTCGCGACCGTACTCGTCGTCGTCGTCGGGCGCCATCTGCCGCCCGGTGCGCGCCGACAGGAACACGGCGAGGAAGCCGTAGCCGTCGATCGCCTCGGCCACGCCGTAGGCGATCAGCGTCCAGGCGAGGAAGTTCAGCGTCGGGTTGGCGGCCCCGTGCGTGGCGTCCCCGAGCCGGCCGAACACGACCCGGGTCAGCAGCTTGCCCGAGATCACCCCGACCGCGACGCCGGCAAACACGCGGTACAGGAAGTCGCGCCCGAACCAGCCCCAGAACCACTCCGGCAGCGTCGACCAGAACTCGGTGACGTCCATCGACGCGAACGTGATCGCCAGCCAGACGAACGGGAAGGCCAGCCCGTCGTTGAGCCCGGCCTCCCCGGTCAGCGCGATCTTGACCGGCACCTCGTCCTCGCCCGGCGGACCGACCTGCACCGAACGGGCGAGCACCGGATCGGTCGGGGCGAGGCTCGCCCCGAGCAGCATCGCCGCGGCGAGTCCGAGCCCGAGAAGCTCCTGACCGAGCCAGACCACGCCGACGATGCTCGCCGGCATGACCACGAGCAGCAGACGCCAGGTGGGCTGCCAGTTCCGCCAGCTCGCCGGCGTGTCGATCGCGAGCCCGGCTCCGGCCAGCGAGATGATGACGATGAGCTCGGAGGCGTGCTCGATGACGGCCGTGCCGAGCGCATCGTCGAACGGCGTGACGAGCGGCAGCCCGAACAGCGCGGCGACGGCGCCGATCGCGATGTAGAGCGCCGGCGGGTTGAACCAGCGGGTGTGCGAGAACGCCGGGGCGAGGGTCAGACCGAGGAAGGCGAGTCCGAAGAGGAGGTAGAAGACGTCGCGCAGGTCGATCGTTTCGAGCATCGGGACGGGGCCGCGTGGCGAGGGGGACGAGGAGGCCGGGCACGGCGTCGTCGAGGACGCATGGTGTCAGCACCTGCCGGTGGCGAGGCCCCTGCCGGCAATATATGGTGTGTCGGGCGCATGCCGGGTTCTCCCGCTCCGCGTCCTCGCCCCCTGCCCCCTCGCCGTGGTCCGTCCGCGTCGTGGCCTGTCCGCGTCGTGGCTCGTCACCCGTCGTGGCACGACCCGTCCGTCAGGCGTCGACGATCGTCTCGAAGCCGCCGTGGATGAGGCGCCTGCCGTCGAACGGCATCGGATTGTCGGCCATGTCCGGATCCTTCATGACCGCCTCCATCCCGGCATCCCGCGTCTTCCTGTCGGGCCAGACGATCCAGGACACCACGACGGTCTCGTCCTCCCGGCACCGGACCGCCAGCGGCATCGAGGTGAGCTCCCCGTCGGGGACGTCGTCACCCCAGTTCTCGACCAGCCTCGTCGCGCCGTGCCGCTTGAAGACCTCGACCGCCTTCGTCGCGTGCTCGACGTAGCGCTGACGGTTGGCGGTCGGCACCGCCGCGAGCATGCAATCCACGTAGCTCATCGTCGTTCCTCCACTGCTTCGGGGCATTCGACGATAACCGAAAATGCAGATAATTCATACAGTCTTCCGTCTCGATTCCATCGCGCGACGAGCGGGTCCGTCTCATGTCTCCCCCCCGGACGCTCCGCCCTCGTCCCTCACGCACTTCCCGCGTACCCGACGCACCTCTCACGCGCTTCTCGCCCGTCCTTCACCCGTCGAACGCCGGCCCGAACGCCGCCGCGAGCGCCGCGTGCTCGCGCTCGTCACCGACCCCGATCCGTACGAACCGGTCGAGCGGCGGCACGGCGGGCTTTCGAAGAAACACGCCTGCCGCGAGCAGGCGCTCCATGACGGCGCCCGCGCGTGTCGCGTCGCCGAAGTCGAGCGCGACGAAGTTCGTCGACGACGGTACCCACGGCACGCCGTGCACGTCGGCCAGCGCCTCGATGCGTGCGCGGCCCGCGGCGACCGACGCCCGCACGCGCGTCAGATGCCCGGGGTCTCCGAGCGAGGCCAGGGCGGCGGCCTGCGCGAGGCGGTTGACACCGAAGTGGTTGCGGACCCGCTCGAACCCCGCGATCACGTCGCGGTGCCCGATCGCGTAACCGATGCGGAGACCCGCCATGCCCCACGCCTTCGAGAACGTGCGGAAGCGGAGCACACGCGAATCGCCGGTATCGACGGGTGGGTTGATCGGGTCGCTCGTCTCGTCGGTGTAGTCGACGTAGGCCTCGTCGAGCAGGAGCAGGCAACGGCCCGGCAGGGAATCGATCAGGTTGGCCACCGCGGCCCGGTCGATCCGCGTGCCCATCGGATTGTCGGGGTTGGCGAGATAGACCAGGCGCGCGGCGTGCTCGTGGGCCGCGCCGAGCAGCGCGTCCGGATCCTCGTGCAGGGCCCGGTACGGCACCGCCTCGAGCCGTCCGCCGAACCCCGCCACGTGGTACGCGAACGTCGGGTAGGCACCGCGCGACGTGACCGCCGTGTCGCCCGCCGCCATGAACAGCCGCACCGTCACCCCGAGCAGCGTGTCGATGCCGGCGTCGACGACGATCTCGTCCGGGGCGACGCCGTGCCGGTCGGCGAGCGCGGCGCGCAGCGCGTGATTCTCGGGGTCGCCGTAGAAGCGTGGCTCACCCGCCTCGAGCGCCGCGATCATCGCCGCCACCGCGCGGGGAGACGGGCCGACGGCGCTCTCGTTGGCACCGATGCGGGCGTCGAACGGCGCACCGCGGGCGCGCTCCAGGGTCTCGGGACCGACGAACGGCACGGACGGCGGCAGCGCCTCGACGAGACGGGTGAACGGCACGCGGGGCGGGGAGGATCGATTCGTCATGGGTCGAATCAGCTGTCGGGGGCGGTGCTCCGGAACGACTCGCGCGCGGCGAGCGTCTCGTGGTCCGCCGCGAGCCGCGGGAAGCGCTCGCGCCAGCCGTGGTCGGGGAGGCGGAAGTCGAGGTAGCCGAGCAGGCAACCGAGGGCGACGGTGCCGAGATCGACGGGCGGCTTCCCGTCCGCTCCGGCGCGCGCCTCGAACCAGCCGAGACCACCCTCGATCTTGTCGAGCAGATCCGCCGACCAGTCCTCCCAGCGCTTGTCCTCCGGACGGAGGAAGGTCTCGTAGCGAAGCGCGACCGCCGCGTCGGTCATGCCGTTCGCGACCGCATGGGCGTTGAGGGTGCGCCAGCGCGCCTCGCCGTCACCGATCAGGGAAGCCCCGTCGGCGAGGTCGTCGAGGTAGAGACAGATCAGCGTCGAGTCGACGAGGCTCGTGCCGTCGGCGAGCTCGAGCGCCGGCACCTTCCGGAGCGGGTTGATCCCGCCCGCGTACTCGGGGTTGGCCTTGCCCGGCGCGACGAGCACCTCGACCAGCTCGATCCGCCCGGCGATCCCGAGCTCGTGCGCGGCGACGCGCACCTTGCGCGCGAACGGCGAGGGGCCGGCGTGGTGAAGCTTCATCGGGGTCGCGCTCATCGGGGCGGGTCTCGTCGTCGGGGGCGATCAACCTAGCAGATCGCCGCCCGTCGCCGGCGCGGCCGCACCCCTTGCGGACAAGCGCCCGGCGGAGAAGTTCCTCGCAGGTGAAGCCGGGTCACGCGGCGCGAGCGCGCGATCGGCGCACCGCCTCCTCGGTTCGCGGGGCCGGGCAGCCGAGCTCGTCGAACGGGCTCGCTTGTCCGATTTTCAACCGGCGTTCCGGTCGCGCGCTCCCGACGGGATGATGCCTGTCGCCGAGCGGGCGCGCCGTCGGACGGCGGCGGCGCACACCGAGACGTCCGGAGGGAAAGCGGTGACAGAGCACGTTCACGACGACACGCGTCCTCGCGTCACGGTCGCCGTTGCCGTCGCCCGATGGATGGTGCTCCTGACGATACTGGTCGCGGTGTCGATGCCGTCGGGCGCCCGTGCGCAGGGCCTCGGCATCTTCTCCGGTGGTTCCGATCCGCTCGCCGACACGCTCGGCGAACGCGCGAGCGTGCTCGAGATGCTCGACACGTCGTTCGTGCGCGAGCAACTCGCGCGACTGGAGCGGGCGAAGGCGAACGCCGGCGACGACTTCGTGCCGTTCGACTCCGAGCGCCATCTCGAGCGTGCCCGCGAGGACTACCTGGCCGCGGCGAGCGAGCGCTTGTACGCCCTCGAGGGGGACGGCTCGCTGACGCTCGGCGAGGTCGCCTCCGAGCTGCCCTCGATCCGCGACGAGCACATTCGCCGCTTCGAGAACGTCGTCGAGGCGCGCAGCCTCGGCTATCCCCCGCCACCGCTCCGGGAGGAGTTCGACGCGTTCGTGCCGTACGTCGCGGCGATGACGGAATACATCGTGTCGATCCGGAATCCACCGATGGCGTGGGCGCTGCTCGCGCTGTACGCCGGCGCGGGGGTACTGGTGGCGCTCGCGTTGTCGGGGTTGCTGACACGCCTGTCGCGGCGCGTCGCCGACCACGAACACGCCGCGATGGCCTCCGCACTCGACTCGGTCCGCCCGCCGCTGGTGCTCGGCGCGGCCGCCGTCGGCCTGCTCGTCGGCCTCGGCGACCTGTGGCTGCCGGTGAGCATCGAGCGGGTCGCGCGCACGACGCTCGAGATCGTCGTCATCGCGCTCGCCTTCCTCGCCTGCTGGAACCTCTGCGACGAGCTGGCCGGCATCCTCACCCGCACGGTGCAGCGCGCCACCGGCCACGAGTCGCTCGATCACGTGCGCGGGCTGATCCAGAGGACGTTGCGCGTGCTCGTCATCGTCGCCTTCCTGCTCGTCGTCTCGCGGGTGGTGCTCGGCGTGAGCCTGACCGGCATGCTCGCCGGCCTCGGCGTCGTCGGGGTGGGAGTGTGGTTCCTGACGCGCGGGCTCGTGGAGAACGTCGCCGCCTCGTTCACGCTGTTCGGCGATCGCGTGTTCCGCATCGGCGACACCATCATCCATCGGGACGAGTGGGGCGTGATCGAGGACATCGGCTTCCGCTCGACGCGCTGCCGCACGTTCGACGGACACCTGCTGCACATCCCGAACCGCAACCTCGTCGACGACACCATCCGGAACGTCAGCGCGCGCCCGTACATCCGCCGCCGCTTCCGGATATCGATTCTCTACGACACGCCGCCCGAGAAGATCGAGAAGGCGATGGACATCGTCCGCTCGGTCATCGAGGAGCAGGGCGACAAGGTGAAGCGCGACGAGGGCGTGCACGTCGTCTTCGACGAGTTCGGCGCTTTCGACCTGCAGCTGCTCGTGCAGTTCTACACCGCGAGCGACGACTACTGGACCGCCAAGGCGGTGATCGGCGACGTCAACGTGAGCATCCGCCGGCGCTTCGAGGAGGCGGACATCGGCTTCGCGTTCCCGACGCAGACGACCGTGCTCGAGAGCGACCCGGACGCACCGCCTCTGGTGCGCGTCGAGGGCGCCGTGGAGCGTCCGGACGAGGAAGCTCGGGACGATGGCGACGGCTCGGACGACAGCTCGGATCACGGCTCGGGCGACGAGCATGCCGGAGAGAACGACCCGCGCGCGTCGGGCCGGAACGTGCGGCGCGAGGGGTTCGACGAGGACGGGCAGGCCGAGAGCGACGGCGGCGGCGGGGAGGGTGACGGACGCTAGTGGCCTGTCTCGCTGATACTGTCGGGCTCAGCGAGCCGGGCAGCCTCGAGGACAAGGCGTTCGAGTGAAGGCGCAGCACCTTGTCGGAGGGACGCCCACGGGCTCTGGGCACGTCGGCATCCGTCAGACAGAGCCTGGAGCCGTCCGCGTCCGGCGGCCCGCGTCATCGACCCTTCACGGTCGAGGTCGTCGCGAGCTCGCGCTCGAGCCGTGCGGTCTCGGCCGCACGCGGCGCGGAGAGTCCGGCGAGCAACAGGAAGGCGACCGGCGTCAGGAACAGCGTGAACAGCGTCGCGATGCCGAGCCCGCCGACGATGACCCAGCCGAGCGCGATGCGCGCCTCGGCGCCGGCGCCCGAGGCGAGCACCAGCGGCAGGCCGCCGAGCACGGTCGAGACCATCGTCATCGTCACCGGCCTGAGACGTCGGAGCGCGGCCTGCCCGGCCGCCTCGCGCACGCTGGCGCCACGGTCCCTCAACTGGTTGGCGAACTCGACCACGAGGATGCCGTTCTTGGCCATGATGCCGACCAGGAGCACGAGCCCGATCTGGCTGTAGATGTTCAAGGTCGTGCCGGTGAGAATCAGCGCGAACACCGCGCTGGCGATACCGAACGGCACGGTGACGATGAGGATCAGGCTGCTCGTGAAGCTCTCGAACTGCGCGGCGAGCACGAGGAAGACGACGACGACGGCGAACCCGAAGGTCAGTGCCAGACCGCTCGAGGTCTCGTCGAGCGTCGCCGCCTCGGCCAGCGGGATCAGGCTCGCCCCGGCGGGCAGCAGCGGTGTCGCGATCGCCTCGACGCGTTCCATCGCCGTGCGCAGCGCGATGTCGTCCCCGAGGCTCGCCGAGACCATGATCGCGCGCCGCCGCTGCTCGCGCCCGAGGCTCGGGGCGACGGCCGTCTCGGTCAGCGTCGCGATCGCGGACATCGGCACGAAGCGGCCGTCCCCGGTGCGCACGAACACGTTGGCCAGGTCGGTCGGGTCGTCGACCGGCTGGCTCGTGCTGACCACCTTGACCGCGACCGCCCGGTCCTCGATGAACACCTCCCCGACCTCCCGTCCGTCGAGCACCGACTGCATCGCTTGGCCGAGCCCGTCGAGCTCGATGCCGAGATCGGTCGCGCGCTCGCGATCGACGTCGATGGTCAGCTGCGGCTGATCGGCCTCGTAGGAGAGACGCACACGGGAATAGCCGGGCTCGTCCTCGAGCGCACCCTTCAGCGCCGTCGCCGCCGTCGCGAGCGTCTCGTAGGAGTCGCCGACGAGCGCCACGCTGATCCCCGAACCCGCACCGCGGATGCCGAGGCTGTTGGGCTGGATCGCGAAGGCGCTGACGCCCGGGATGCCGCCGAGCCCCCGATTGAGCTCGGAGACGATCGTGTCCTGACTCCGCTCGCGCTCGTCCCAGGGGGCGAGCGTCATGACGACGAACCCGCCGTTGCTCGAACCGCGCCCGGCGATCGAGAACACGTTCAGCACCTCGCCGTTCGCCACCAGCGGCTCGGCCAGCGCCTCGATCTTCCGGAGCTGCGCTGCGGTGTAGTCGAGACTCGCCCCCTGCGGCGCGCTGACCCGCATCAGCACGACGGCACGGTCCTCGCGCGGCAGGAGCTCCTCCTGGAGCTGTCCGAACGCGACCCAGGCGAGCCCGCCGAACCCGACGCAGACGAGCAGCACGACGGCCGGGGCGGCGAGGCAGAACCGGAGCACGCGCGCGTACAGCGACACCAGCGCGTCACCCGTGCGGGCGAGCGGGCCGCGCTTCCGCGCCGCGCCGTCGCCGTCCGCGACATCCGGCTCGTCGCCGAGCACGCGCGACGCGAGCATCGGACACAGCGACAGCGAGACCACCGAGGACAGCACCACCGCGATCGCCAGCACGAACCCGAACTCGCGAAACAGCCCACCGGCCTTGCCCGGCAGGAAGGACAGCGGCACGAACACCGCGGCGAGCGTCGCCGTGGTGGTGATGACGGCGAAGAACACCTCGCGCGTGCCGATAACCGCGGCGGCTCGTGCGCCGAGTCCTTCGCGGCGACGGCGCACGATGTTCTCGAGCACCACGATCGCGTCGTCGACGACCAGACCCGTGGCGAGCACCAGCGCGAGCAGCGTCAGGATGTTGATCGAGAAGCCGGCGAGCCAGATGCCGGCGACCGTGCCGACCAGGGCGACCGGCAGGGTGACCGCCGGGATCAGCGTCGCGCGGACGCTGCCGAGGAACAGGTAGATCACGCCGATGACGATCGCGATGGCGAGCGCGAGCGACTTCAGTACCTCGCGGATCGAGCCGCTGATGAACGTCGCGTCGTCGCTGGTGACCCGGATGTCGATGTCGCCGGGCAGGCTCGCGGCGAGCTCCTCTACGGTGTCGTGCACGGCACTCGAGATCGCGAGCGTGCTGGAGCCTGCCTGACGCACGATGCCGATGCCGATGCCGGTCTTGCCGTTGGCACGCAGCGAGCTGGCGCCGATGTCGGCGCCGAGCGTGACCTGCGCGACATCGCCGATGCGCGTGGAACCCTCGATGACCAGCGCCTCGAGCCCGGCCTCGGAGTCGACGTCGGCGGTCGCGCGCACGGCGATGTCCTGCGTCGCGCTCGCGAGCGATCCGGCCGGCGTGTCGAAGGCGACCGAGGACAGCGTGCGCGAGAGATCGGCCACCGTCAGCCCGCGGCTCGCGAGTCGCGCCTGATCGGCGTCGATGCGGAACACCTGCGGGCGGTCGCCGTAGACCTGCACGTCGGCGACGCCCGCCAGCGCCGTGAAGCGATCGACCACCTGGTTGTCGACGATGACCGTCAGCGCCTCGGCCGACAGCGCGTCCGACGTGACGGCGATGCGCATGACGGCGTCCGCGTCACCGTCCGCCTTGACGATGCGCGGCTCGTCGGCGGCGTCGGGCAGCTCGCGCGCGATCCGGTTGACGGCGTCGCGCATGTCGGCCGCGGCAACGTCGATGTCGGTCGACGGGCTGTACTCGATCGTGACCCGGCTGCTGCCGAAGCGGGACGAGGAGGAGATCGAGGCGACCCCCGGCACGCGGCCGGCGGCCCGCTCGATGACGGCGGTGACCTCCCGATCGACGGTCTCGGAGGCGGCCCCCGAGTAGTCGGTCGAGACGGTGACGATCGGGCTGTCGACTGACGGCAGCTCGCGCACCTCGGCGCCGAGGATGGCGGCGATGCCGGCCACCACGATCAGCAGGCTCAGCACGATGGCGAGCACCGGACGGCGCACGAACAGCGCCGCGATGCCGGTGCCGGAACGATCCTCCGGTTCCGGCGGCGCGGTGTCCTCGCTCGACGCGAGGATGCGCTCGCTCACGTGCCGGCCTCCGCTTCGCCGCGCCGCGTCCCACCGCCACCCGCCTCGCGCCCTTCGCCGCCTTCGCGAGCGCCGCTCCCGCCCGCTCCCCGCTCCCCGCCGGGCGGCGCGCCCTCGACCCGCACGGCCGCGCCGTCGCGAAGCGACAGGAGTCCCTCGACGACGACCTCGTCACCTTCGGCGAGCCCGGCGTCGATCAGCACCGCGTCGGCGTCGCGCTGGACGATGCGCGCCGGCACGCGCTGCGCCTTGCCGTCGGCGACGCGCCAGACGTGCGAGCCGTCGGCGTCCCAGCGCACCGCCAGCGGATCGACCGCGGGCAGCGTCTCGCCCTCGAACGCGAGCTCCAGCGAGAACGACATGCCCGGTCGCAGCCGATCGTCCGCGTTGTCGAACACCGCCTGCAACGGCAGCGTGCGGCTGTCGGCCTCGACGCGACTGCCGATGGCCGAGATCGTGCCGGCGAGCTCGATGCCGGGCAGGGCGAAGGAGCTGGCCCGGACGGGCTGATCGACGGCCACCTGCGCGGCGAAGCGCTCGGGCACGCGGAAGTCGACGCGCAGCGTCGTCCGGTCGTCGATCGTCGCGATCGCGGTGTCGGGCGTGACCCGATCGCCGGGCTCGACCTCGACGATGCCGACGACGCCCGCGATCGGCGCGACCACGGCGCGTCGCGCGAGCGCGAGCTCGGCCTCGCGAAGCGTGAGCCGGGCGCGCGCGAGCTCGTTGTCGGCGGCGTCCAGGTCGGCCTGCGTGCCGGCCTGCGAGCGAATCAGCGACGCCCGCCGCCCGCGCGTGGCCTCGGCGTCGCTGACCGCGCGGACGGCGATGTCGCGGGCGATCTTCTCGGCCTCGGCGTCGAGGCGCGCGAGCACGTCGCCGGCCGCGATCCGCTGGCCGGAGCGCACGCCGACCTCGCGGAGCACGCCCGTGCCCTCGGGCACGACCGTGACGGAGGCCGCGGCCTCGCCGTCGCCGAGCGCCATCAACCGATCCCCGGTCACGCCGCTGCCGACCGATCGGGTGACCACCAGGGTCTCGCGGGAGCGACCGCCGCGCCCGCCCGCCGCGCCGCCCGGGCCGCCCGAACGGCTCTGTCCGCCCCGCGCCTCGCCGCCGCCGGCAGGGCGACCGCTGCCCTCGCCGCCGCGCGCCGTTTCCGCCCCGGCCGCCCCGGCCGCCTCGCCGCCGGCCCGCTTCGCGCCGGTCCCGTCGGCCACCGCATCGTCGCCATCCCGGCCGCCCAGGCCGACGACCAGCGCCACGGCGAGCATCACGACCAGCGCGATGCCGGCAATCGTCTTCACGCCCATGCTGCGTCATCCTCGGCTGCCGTCGCGACGCGTCCGGTACGGACGACCGTCGACGCGGCTGTTCGGAAGCGATTCGCGTCGATGCCGACCGCTCCGCCCTCTACTTCGAGTGTGCCATGCCGAATGGTTCCGGGAACGGCCCGACGAACGGACTCACGTTATCTGCACATTCCCCTTGCCCCGCGCCGCTCAGTGCGCCTCCTCCCAGCTGTCGCCGATGCCGATGTCGACCTCGAGCGGTACGCGGAGCGAGGCGGCCTCGCGCATCCGTGTCCGCACCGCCTCGCCGATCCGTTCGAGCTCGCCCTGGCGAACCTCGAGCACGAGCTCGTCGTGCACCTGCATGATGATGCGTGCGTCGACGTCGTCCTCCCGGAGCCACGCGTCGACGGCGATCATCGCGCGCTTGATGACGTCGGCGGCGGTCCCCTGCAGCGGCGCGTTGATGGCGGTGCGCTCGGCGTACTGGCGGAGCGAGCCGTTCCTCGCGTCGATGTCGGGGAGGTAGAGTCTGCGCCCGTAGACGGTCTCGACGTAGCCGAGCTCCCTGGCGCTCGCGCGGGTGTCGTCCATGTACGTCCGCACGCCGGGGTAGCGGGCGAAGTAGACGTCGATGAACGCCTGCGCCTCGCCGCGCGCCATGCCGAGCTGCCTGGCGAGCCCGAACGCGGACATGCCGTATATCAGCCCGAAGTTGGTCGTCTTCGCCACGCGCCGCTGATCGTCGTCGACGTCCGCGAGCGCGACGCCGAACACCTCGGCGGCGGTCGCGCGGTGCACGTCCAGCCCGTTCTCGAACGCGCTCACCAGGCCGGGATCTCCCGAGAGGTGGGCCATGATCCGGAGCTCGATCTGCGAGTAGTCGGCGGCGAGCAGGCGGTAGCCGTCGGCCGCGACGAAGGCTTCGCGGATACGCCGCCCCTCCTCGGTGCGCACCGGGATGTTCTGCAGGTTCGGCTCCGAGCTCGAGAGACGCCCCGTCGAGGTGACCGCCTGGTGGTAGGACGTGTGCACGCGAGCGGTGTCCGGATCGATGCGCTCGGGCAGCGCGTCGATGTAGGTGGACTTGAGCTTGGTCAGGCTCCGGTGTTGCAGTATCAGCTTCGGCAGCTCGTGATCGGCGGCGAGCTGCTCGAGCACGTTCTCGGCGGTCGACGGCTGACCGGTCTTGGTCTTGGCGAGCACCGGGTACCGCTTCTCGTCGAAGAAGATCTCGCCGATCTGCTTCGGAGAGCCGAGGTTGAACTCGCGCCCCGCATCGGCGAAGGCCGCCGCCTGCGCCGCCTCGATGGACTCGGCGAGCTTCCTGCCCTGCTTGGCGAGCATGTCGGCGTCGATGCGCACGCCGTTCCGCTCGACGCGGGCGAGCACCGGCACGAGCGGCAGCTCCATTTCGGTGTAGAGCTCGACCAGGGGCGGGTGCTCGGCGAGCTTCGGCCACAGCGCGTGGTGCAGCCGGAGGGTGATGTCGGCGTCCTCGGCCGCGTAGTGCGCGGCCGCCTCGAGCGGCACCTTGTCGAAGGTGAGCTGCTTCCTGCCCTTGCCCGCGATGTCCTCGAACTTCACGGTGCGGATGCCGAGATGCTTCAGGGCGAGCGCGTCCATGTTGTGACGCGTCGCCGTGCTGTCGAGCACGTAGGACTCGAGCATGGTGTCATGGGCGATGTTGTTCAGCGCCACGCCGTGACGGGCGAGCACGTTGGCGTCGTACTTCAGGTGCTGCCCGACGATGTTGCGCGTGTCGCCCTCGAGCCAGGGGCGAAGGCGCTCGAGCACGGTATCGCGATCGAGCTGCCCGATCGACTCCCAGACGGGCTCGGGCACGACCGGCTTCGCCGCCACCTTCTTCCTGGCGGCGGGCTTCTTCTTCGCCACAGTCTTGCTCGCGGCGTCCTTGCTCGTCGCCGCGCCGCTCTCGTCCACGCCAGCCTCGCCACCGCTCGTATCCCCGCCACCTGCCGCGCCGACGGCCGTGCCGCCACCTTCCACGCCCTTGCCGTCGGCGTCCTTGCCGTTCGCGCCGCTGTCGCCCGCACCGTCGGGCGCCGTCGAGGCGTCGACGTCCGGCGCGTCCGCTTTCTCCACTACCGGGTCATCCGGCACCGGCTCCGGCCGCGAGACGTCGTGAACGTGGGCGAGCGGCACGTAGGCGGCCCGTCCGGGGGCGGTGGCGAACGAGACGCCGACGATCTCGGCCCGCATGTAGTCGAGGCTCGTGGTCTCTGTGTCGAAGGCGACGAGCTCGGCCGCCTCGAGCTCGGCGATCCACGCGTCGAGGGCGTCCATCGTCAGGACGGTGTCGTAGTGCCGCTCCGTCGCGTCGCCGTTCGAGCCGCTCGCACCGGACCCGTCCGGTGCGGGCGCGTCCGCCGCGGCGCCCGAGGTCCTGACCGACCCCGTCCGCAACGGCAGGAAGCCCTCGTCGAGCTCGCGCCGCCAGCCGTGGAACTCGAGCTCGTCGTAGAGGGCGGCGAGCGCGTCGCGATCGGGCTCGGCCAGCGTCAGCTTCTCCAGCGGCTCGGGCAACGGCACGTCGGTGACGATCTTCGTCAGTGTGCGCGACAGGCTCAGCTGCTCGAGGTTGTCCCGGAGCTTCTCGCCGATCTTGCCCTTGATGGCATCGGCGTTGGCGACGAGCGTGTCGATGTCGCCGTGCGCCCCGAGCCACTTCGCGGCCGTCTTCGGCCCGCAGCTCGGGATGCCGGGGATGTTGTCGGAGGTGTCGCCGACGAGGGCGAGGTAGTCGACGATCTGGTCGGGGCGGACGCCGAACTTCTCCTTCACGCCGTCGACATCCATGACGGTGTTGCTCATCGTGTTGACCAGGGTCACGTGCGCGTCGACGAGCTGCGCCATGTCCTTGTCGCCGGTCGAGACGACGGTCTCGAGGCCGGCGGCGGTGGCCGCGACCGACAGCGTGCCGATGACGTCGTCCGCCTCGACGCCGTCGACGACGAGGAGCGGCATCCCCATCGCGCGGATCAGGGCGTGCAGCGGCTCGACCTGCGCGCGCATCTCGTCGGGCATCGCCGAGCGCGTGGCCTTGTAGTCGGCGTAGAGCTCGTCGCGGAAGGTCTTGCCCTTCGCGTCGAAGACACAGACCATGATCTCGGGGCGGTAGTCGGCGGCGAGCTTCCGGAGCATGTTGACGACGACGTAGATCGTCCCGGTCGGGACGCCGGCGGCCGTCGTCATTTCCCGCCCCTGGCGCTCCATGACGTGGAAGGCGCGGTACAGGTAGGCCGAACCGTCGACGAGCACGACGGGCGCCTTCCTCCCGGGTTCGGGAACGCTCGTCACGTCCCCCCCTCCGGCCACCTTCGCGGAAGCCGCCTCGTCCGTCCCCTCGGGCGACTCCTCGCCGCTCTTCGCTCCCGACTCGTGCACCCGCTCCTCCTCGGCGAACAGGTCCGCGGTCGAGGACTCCTCTCCGGACGATTTCCTCGGGCGTTCTCTCGGCGGCATCGGCACTCTCTCGGATCGGGTGCGCCGGCAAGCGGCGCGGACGGGAGTCGTCGGGAGACGATGTTACGGGATGGGACGCCCGGACGACGTCGGTGGAGCCGCCTCGCGTCGCCGTGCGGCCCGGCGCGAGCGGACGCTTCCCTGACCGGCGCGGCGCCGGCATCCTGCGCGGTGCCCCGTCCGACCGGCGGCGGTCTCGCCCGGCAGCCGGTCGCCCGGCCCGGCTCCCGGTGACCCTGCCCGCCTGCCATCGATCCCGCCCGCCTGCCGTCGACCCCCACCCCGCTGCCTCTGTGGCCCTGTCCGACCGCCGGGTGGCGCTGTCCGTACCGGCGGTGCGGTTCGTGCAGACGGGCGACCATGACGAACGGTGGCGACTCCGCTACCGTGTCCCGCGATCCCCGCCGCTCCCGAGAGAGCGTCACCGAAGAGATCCACCGACCCATGCGCCAGCTCCCGACCAACAACCAGATGCGTGCCGACGCGCGCGATCGCGCCCTGACGCGCGACTCGTGGAAGATCTTCCAGATCATGTCCGAGTTCGTCGACGGCTTCCAGGAGCTCGCCGACATCAGCCCGTCGGTCAGCATCTTCGGCTCGGCGCGCTTCAAGCCGGACAACCCCTGGTACGTGGCGAGCGAAGAGATCAGCCGTCTGCTTTCCGACTCCGGCTTCGCCGTCGTCAGCGGCGGCGGCCCTGGCGTCATGGAGGCGGCCAACAAGGGAGCCTTCGCCGGGAAGTCGGCGAGTGTGGGGTTGAACATCAAGCTGCCGCACGAGCAGTCGGGCAACCCCTTTCAGGACGTCAGCCTGAACTTCAAGTACTTCTTCGCCCGCAAGGTCATGTTCGTCAAGTACGCCTCGGCGTACGTCGTCATGCCGGGCGGCTTCGGCACGCTCGACGAGATGGCCGAGGTGCTGACGCTCGTGCAGACGGGCAAGTCGCGCCGCGTGCCGGTCATCCTCTACGGCACGTCCTTCTGGGAGGGGCTGCTCGAGTGGTTCGAGAAGGTCATGGTGACCGAAGGGACGATCGGCGCGAACGACATGGAGCTGATTCAGCTGACCGACGACCCGCAGTTCATCGTCGACACGATCTTCGACTTCTACGAAGGGATCGATCCCGAGCGCATCACCGACGCCTCGCAGTTGACGGTCGATCTCTGAGGTTCGAACCTACGCGGCGCGGGACAGCGCTCCGAGCTCGGCCGAGACCACGGCGAACTCCTCGTCGATCCGCGCCACGAACGTGGCCACCGCATCCCTGTCACCGCTCTCCACCGCGCGCTCGAGGCGGCTGCACTGCTCGGCCAGGCGCGCGGCCCCGACGTAGGCGCTGCTCGACCTGAGGGTATGCACCTGCTCGACCAGCGCGGCCTCGTCCTCCGCTTCCAGCGCCGCCCGCATCGCCTCGAGGGTCGGTGGCGTGCGCTCGACGTAGGTCCGGAGCACCTTGCTCAGCAGATCCGGCTTGCCGGGCCGCTGCAGCTGGCGGATCTCCTCGAGTGCCACCTCGTCCAGACGTGGCGGCAGGTCATCCTCGTCCGCAGGCGTTGGTACCTCGTCCGCCGGGACGCCGGCCGCCGGGACGCCGGCCGCTTCGGCGGACACCCCCTCGGCGGAGACGCCATCGGTCGACCCGGCGCCGGCGAGCACCGCAGGCTCGCCCGCCCCGTCGACCGCCCTCGCCGCGACACCCGCGGCATCGACCGTCCCTCCCTCGGCCTCACCCGAGGTGATCCAGCGCACGAGCAGCGCGTTCAGGTCGTCGCGACGTACCGGCTTGGCGAGGTAGTCGTCCATGCCGACCTCCAGGCAGCGTTCGCGATCTCCCTGCATCGCGCTCGCCGTCAACGCGACGATCGGTGTCGTCGCGTTCGGGCCGTTCCCGGCGCGAATCGTCGCCGTCGCGGCGTAGCCGTCGATGCCGGGCATGCGACAGTCCATCAGGATCAGGTCGTAGACCTCTGCACGGGTCCGCTTGAGGACTTCCTGACCGTCGACGGCCACGTCCACCCGGCAACCGACGCTCTCGAGCAGGCCGACGCCGACGTCCTGACTCACGATGTTGTCCTCGGCGAGCAGCACGCGCGCGCCGACGGACACGTTCGCCGCGACGGCGGCGCTCGCGCGCCGGCCCCGCATCGTCGACATGCCGGACGGCAGCAGCGAGACGAGCGACTCGTGCAGAACGGACTGCCTCGGCGGCTTGCTGACGTAGCGGTCGATGCCGAGTGCACGAAGCTCCTCGTCGTCCAGCTCGAGCGCGGCCGACGTCAGCATCAGGGAGCGGATGGCACCGAACGCCGGTTCGTCGCGGATGCGGCGCGCGAGCTCGAGACCGTCCATGTCCGGCATGTGCAGGTCGAGCACGAGCAGGTCGTAGGGTTCGCCTCGCTCGGTCATCTCGTGCAGGAGCCCGAGCGCGGCCTCGCCGCTCTCGGCGGTGTCGGCGAGCACGCCCCAGCCGGACAGCTGATGATAGAGGATCGTCCGGTTGGTCTCGTTGTCGTCGACGACGAGCACGCGGGCGCCGCGGATCGTGCGCGTGCGGTTCTCCTCGGCATCCCCTTCGGCGTTCTCCAGCTCGACCGTGAAGCCGAACCGGGTGCCTTTGCCGAGACGGCTCCGGAACGTGATCGAGCCACCCATCAGCGTGACGAGCTCGCGCACGATCGCGAGCCCGATGCCGAGGCCGCCGTGACGGCGTGTGCTCGAGCTGTCCTCCTGGGTGAACGCGTCGAACATCGTCATCTGCATCTCCGGGGAGATGCCGCTGCCGGTGTCCTGCACGTCGCAGCGGTAGAGCGAGCGCGCGCCGCGCTCCTCGACGCGTGACACCCGCACCACCACCTCGCCCTGCGAGGTGAACGCGATGGCGTTGCGGATGACGTTGTCGAGCACCTGGCGCAGCCGGCTCGCGTCGCCATCGGCGAGCACGGGCACGTTGTCGTCGACGTAGCACATGAGCTCGATGCCCTTCTCGTGCGCGCGTCCCGCGAGCATCGCGCAGACATCCTCGACCGCGTCCCGGATCCGGAACCGCGAGCGCTCGAGGCTCAACGTGCCGGACTCGATGCCGGAGAAGTCGAGCAGGTCGCTGATGATGCCCAGAAGCGCGTTCGAGGAAACGGCGATGGACTGGACGAACCGTCGCTCGCGCGGCGGAAGCTCGCCGCCCAGCAGAAGATCGGTCATGCCGATGATGCCGTTCATCGGTGTCCGCAGCTCGTGGCTCACGTTGGCCAGGAACTGCGAGCGGGCGGTGTTGGCGGTATCGAGCTGGTGGCGGCAGGTGGCCAGCTCGGTGCGAAGGCGGCTCAGCTCGCCGGCGGCGATGCGGAGCTGGGCATCGGCATTCTCCGCGGCGCGGACCGCCGGCGTCACTCCGCCGGGGCGACTCCCGGACGCCGTCGCGACGGCCGTCGCGCGCTCGCGTGACGGCTCCGGCGACAGGCGGTCGTCCGCTGCCGCGTTCGCCTCCGACTCGCCCGAGGCCACGCTGTCGGAAGCCCGGGCGTCGGACGCACCGACGGCGGACGCGTCCGCCGACACCGGCTCGATGGCGTGCAGACGCACGAGCAGCCAGGCGAAGTTGAGCGCCGCGAGACAGAGCGCGAGAACCTCGTGGTGCGCCTCTCGCAGGATCGCGAGCACGAGCGTCGAGGGCTTGCCGTCGTCGAACCAGCCCAGCTCGGCCGGCTGCAGGCCCGTCTTGTAGCAGACGAGTGCGGCGAGCGTCGCGACGAGCAGGGTCGCCACGCCGAGCAGGATGACGGCGATGCGCAGCGGATGCGTGGTCGGGCGGGAATCAGTGCCTTTCACGGTGAGAGCTCGGACCTCGGTCGGCGAAGCGCGAGCCCTGCCCGCGCCGATCCCTCGTCATATCGACCCGTGCGGGCGGTTCTTGATTCTCCCGGCACCGGGCCGGTGCGCCTCCCCGGGCCCTTGCCGCCACGACTTCCGACGGGCTTTCGCCGACCTTCGCGGCTCCCCCCGGCCCCGGCCCGGAGCGGGTCGACGGCTTCACGCTTCGCCCCCCTCCGGGACCGTTCTCCTACAGGAATCGACGACGGCGCCGCAAGTGCCTTGCATACCGAACAACGACCAGAGGCACTTCATGCCGATCCGCCACACTGCCGTCGCACTGGCCGCCGCCGTGTTCGCCGCCGCCGCCCTCGCCGCCCCGCTGCAGGCCGGCGAGCCGCCGCTGCGCCTCAACTTCGGGGTCTACAGCTCCAACAAGCCCTCCGCGATGGTGCGCGTGTTCAAGCCCGCGCTGAAGGAACTCGAGCAGCGCATGGGCGAGCGCCTCGAGCGCGAGGTCGACATCCGCATGCAGATCGCCCGCGACTACGAGCGTGGCATCACCGACCTGACCGAGGGACGCGTCGACTTCTCCCGCTTCGGCCCCGCCTCCTACATCGAGGCCAAGCGCAGCAACCCCGAGCTGCGCATCCTGGCGATGGAGAACGAGAAGAACTCGCGTGTCTTCTACGGCATCATCGCCGTCGCCGCCGACAGCGACATCGAGAACATCGACGACCTCAGGGGTCGCTCGTTCGCGTTCGGCGACGAGGGCTCGACGATCGGACGCTTCCTCTCCCAGCTCTATCTCGAGCAGCACGGCATTCGTGCGGGCAGCCTCAGCCGCTACGAGTATCTGGGTCGACACGACAAGGTCGGCACCGCCGTGGCCGCCGGAGACTTCGACGCCGGCGCCCTGAACGAGAAGACGTTCAAGAAGCTCGTCGAGGCCGGCGAGAACCTCCGTGAGCTCGTGCGGTTTCCGAACGTGACCAAGCCGTGGATCGCCCGCGCCGGACTCGACGCGGAAGTGTTCGGCGCCCTGCAGGCATCGCTTCTGGAGATCGAGAGCGCCGAGGCGCTCGCCGGCCTGAAGATCGACGGCCTGCTCTCGGGCAGCGACGCCGACTACAACGACATCCGTCTCGCGATCGAGGACAACGCGGCGTTCTTCTCCGATCCGGTCGGGCGCGAGAGCCCGGCGGCGGCGATCGCCCCGGCGACGAACGGTGCCGTCGCCGACTTCGTCGCCGCGTCCGTGTCGCCCGAGGGCGTCCGTTCCGATGCCGCCGTCGCATCGCCCTCGACTCCGGTCCTGCAGGCGGCCGCTCCCGAAAGTGCCGTCGTCCGATCGGGCAACCGCATCGTCGTCAACATCTCGCTGCCGCCCTCCCTGTTCGCGCGCGACGGTGACGGTCCGTCCGACCTGACGATCAACCTGAGCGTTCCCGACACCTCGGCGCGCTGAGCGCGAGCCCGCCGCTCGTCCCGTTCGCTCACGCACCGACTCCACTCGCAGAGGAGTATCCATACGTGCTCTCCAGTCTGTTCCGGAACTGGCCTCTGCGTCGCCAGATCATGCTGGTGACCGGGTGCACCATCCTCGTGGTGGGCGTCATCGCCGCCGAGTTCGTTCGCCAGAACGAGCAGGCGGCGTTCGACAAGAACTTCCGCGAGCAGACGCAGAAGCTGGTCTCGATGCTGTCCGCGACGTCGCTCGACGCGGTGCTGAGCGAGGACCGTCCGGTGCTCGACACGTCGATCCGCCAGCTCGTCGACAACGATCCCGATGTCGAGGCGGTGCGCGTCTTCAACGAGAACGGCGAGGTGCTGACCGAATGGGTCAACGGCTCGGGGGTCGATCGTGACCAGTGCATCGACTTCACCCAGGACGTGACGTTCGCGGGCGAGTCGTTCGGACACATCGAGGTGCTCTGGAACGTGCAGCGTCAGCAGGCGGAGATCCGCGAGTACACCACCCGCATCTACGTCTACGCGATCGGCATATCGCTGCTGCTCGCCGCCCTCGTCTTCCTCGTCGTCAACCACCTCGTGGTCGATCCGATCCGCGCGATCCACGCTCACCTGCTGAGCCTGCAGTCCAACGAGGCGTCCACCGAGCTCGAGGTCGTCGCCGCGCGCGAGCTGATCGATCTCGGGGCGACGGTCAACGAGCTCGGCAACATCCTGGAGCTCAGGCGTCAGAAGGAGATCGAGCTCGAGCAGGCCTCGCGCGCAAAGAGCGAATTCCTGGCCAACATGAGCCACGAGCTCCGCACTCCGATGAACGGTGTGCTCGGCATGCTGGCGCTCCTCAAGGAGACCTCGCTCGATCCCGAGCAGAGCGAGCGGGTGCAGATCGCCGCCTCGTCGGGACGGAGCCTGCTGACCCTGATCAACGACATTCTCGACTTCTCCAAGGTCGAGGCCGGACGCATCGACTACGAGGCCATCGGCTTCGATCTCGAGGAGCTCGTCGAGGACTGCAGCGAGGTGGTCTCCGAGCAGGCGCACGGCAAGGGCCTGGAGATCACGTGCGCCATCGCGCTCGATATCGAACGGCAGGTGATCGGCGACCCGACCCGCATTCGCCAGGTACTGACCAACCTCGCCGGCAACGCCGTCAAGTTCACCGAGAAGGGCGACATCCTGATCCGCGTCGAGCGCGCGCCCGACGCGACGGACCCGTCGAGGCTGCGCTTCTCGGTCATCGACTCCGGCGTCGGCATCGCCGCCGGAGCGCTCGAGAGCGTGTTCCACTCGTTCGCGCAGGCGGACGGCTCGACGACGCGGAAGTACGGCGGCACCGGCCTCGGGCTCGCCATCAGCCGTCAGCTGATCGAGGGGATGGGTGGCACGATCGGCGTCACCTCCGAGCTCGGACACGGCAGCACCTTCCACTTCGAGCTCGCGCTGCCGGCGGCGGCCGATGCATCCGAGACCGCCGCACCGGCACCCTCCGCACGGATCGGGCGCGTGCTCCTGGTCGAGGGCAACGCCCACGCCGCGGTGCGCGCCACGAGTCTTCTCCAGGCACTCGACATCGACGTCGAGCACGTCCTCACCGGTCACGACGCGCTGCCGGCACTGCGTGCCGCCCTCGCCTGCGATCGCCCGCACGAGCTCGCGCTGTTCAGCGCGCGACTCGACGACATGCCCGGCGAGGTGCTCGTGCGCTGCATCGAGGCGGACCCCGCGTTCGATGCGCTGCGGCTCGTGCCGATGATCTACGTGACCGAGCAGGTACCCGAGCTCTACCCCCATCACAACCCGCGCGTCTCCGCCCGGCTCGGCAAGCCACTCCGGCGCGGCGCCCTCGCCCGGGTGCTCGCGCACATCGTCGACGGCACCCGCCCCGTGGAGCATCCGGAAGCGCTCGAACGCGAGGCTCGCCGCGCGCTTCGCGCCGGGACGCGCATCCTCGTCGTCGAGGACAACGCCGTCAACCAGGAGGTCGCGCTCGGCATGCTCGAGCAGATCGGCTACACCGCCGAGGTGGCCGACAACGGTCGCGACGGTCTCGAGCGGATCGCCGCCCGGGACTTCGATCTCGTGCTGATGGACTGTCAGATGCCGGTGCTCGACGGCTACGCCGCCACGCGCGAGCTGCGCGAGACGGAAGCGCGCGAGGGGCGTGCCCGCCTGCCGGTGATCGCGCTGACGGCCAACGCCATGACCGGCGACGCCGAGAAGTGTCTCGCCGCCGGCATGGACGACTACCTCTCCAAGCCGTTCGAGCCGCACGCGCTCGAAGCCAAGATTCTCTCCTGGATCGAAGACGATCCGGACGTGCACACCGACCGGGATGCTCCCGGCTCGACCGAACGGGCAGCCTGACCGATGAACATTCCATTGACAGGCGTTTCTCCCCCGAGGCTCGCGAGAACCGCGCTCGCCACCGCGTTCGCCGCCCTGGCGCTGGCGAGCCCGCCGGCGCTCGCGATCCCCTCGCCCGACCTGGTCATCAACCTCTCGGCGAGTGTCGCCCAGCTGCTCGGGCTGCTGAGCGTGGTGTTCGGCGGCTTCGCGATGAAGAGGCGCAAGAAGGCCGCGTCGGCGTCCCGGCGACGCTTCGGACGTGGCGGACGAATCCTGCTCGGTGTCGCCGCCGTCTGCCTGCTCGGCTCGCTCGCGGCGAACGCGCTGCAGTACACCGCGTCGATCGACGCGAAGAACGCGCGACTGCAGACCAACCTCGTGCGGAAATCCGTCGAGAACGGCGAGGCGGTCGGCGACATCAGCCTGAAGACGCTCTCGTTCAGCGAACAGCTCGACCACGATCAGGGGATCGGCACCGACACGCTGGCTCGCTGGCTCGAGGAGGATCGTCCGCTCAACATCATCGACGTCCGCGAGGACGAGGAGTTCGAGATCGGGGCGATCGACGGCGCGACGCACCTGCGCTACCCCGACGTGCTCGCGCGCTCCTCCATCCTGCCGGACAAGGGCGAGGGCCAGACGCTCCTGATCTGCTACTCGGGCAACAGGAGCTCCGAGCTCTGCGGCGCGCTCGAGGAACAGGGCAAGGCCTGCAACTTCATGGTGGGCGGCTACGAGAAGTGGATGTCGGAGTCGCGTCCGCTGTCCACCGGCGCCGCGCTCGACGCCGCCGAGCTCCGCAGGCTGCCCGACTTTCCCAACAAGAACGTGCTGCTCGACACGCCCGACGTGCACCGCCTGGTCGACGAGGAAGGGGCCGAGTTCCTCGACCTCCGCTATCCCGACGACTTCGTCGCCGATCACCTGCCCGGCGCGCACAACATCACGATGCGCGCGCTGCCTAGCGCGGTGCTCGCGACGCGGATCGAGGCGCTGCCGGACGTGCCGCTCATCGCCGCCTGCTACGACAAGCGCAGCTGCTTCTACTCGCAGCTGATCGGCCTGCGGCTCGATCGCGCCGGCAGGGACTTCCGCGGACGCTACACGGTGCCGCACGAGTACTACGCGCCGGCGGCCGGTGCCGGCGAGCGCGCCCACGTCGCCGCCTGGCGAGAGCAGCAGCAGGGGCTGACGCTCGCCAGCTACGTGGTCGGACCGCTGCGCACCGCGCTCGACGCGCTCGCCTCGGCCACCGGTCACTACGCCCTCGGGCTGATCGCCCTGGTGCTCGCGATCCGGTTGACGCTTTTGCCGCTCGCCGCCAAGGCCGATCGCGACACGCGCGTGCAGAAGTCGCTCTCTGGCCGCGTCGACGCGCTCCGCGAGGAGCTGGGCGAACACCCGCGCGCGCTCGCCGAGGCGACGGTGTCGCTGTACCGCCAGTACCGCATCCGACCGATCGCGAACACGCTGAGCTCGCTGTTCCAGCTCGGGTTCATGCTGCTCTTCTACGCGGCCGTCACCGACAGCGCGCCCGGCTGGAGCGAATCGCTCGGCTGGATGAAGCAGGCATCCGCGCCCGATCCGCTGCTCGTCGTGCCGTTCGTCGCGAGCGCGCTGTTCGTGCTCGTGCTCGCCATGCAGGGCGCGCCGCAGACGACCCGCGGGCGACTGCTGCTCGGGCTCGGCGGCGTGGGCCTGTTCTGGCTGCTGCAAGGGCTCGGCGCAGCGGTCAACCTGTACCTGGCCATCAGCATGGGTTTCCTGGTGGCGCAGGGGCTCGTGCTCCGCCTGGTCGGACGCAAGCTCGGCTGGGACACGCTCGGCGACGGCGCGAGCGCGACGCCCGAGGACGACGGCCTCGTGCCGCTCGCCGCGGCGCACCGCCTGCCGGAGGCGACCGGCAAGAAGGCCGAGCGCCTGGGCATGCTGATCGAGGCCGGACACGACGTGCCGTCCGGGTTCGTCGTGACCGGCGCGATCACCGTCCGCATCGTCACCGATCCGGACACGCCGCTGTTCGACGCGGCGGCGACCAAGAGGCTCGACGCACTGTGGAAGTCGATCGGCGGCGGCCCCGTCGCGGTCAGGAGCTCCGGTGTCCGCGAGGATGGCGAGGAGGCGAGCTTCGCCGGTGTCTACGAGTCGATCCTGAACGTCACCCGCGAGGGTCTCGAGCAGGCGGTGCGCGATGTCTACACCTCGCTCGACTCGACGCGCTCGGCCGCCTACTCGAGCCGCTCGGGCGAACTCGCGCGGGCTGCCGCAGACACCTCCCCCGGCGCCTCGCTGGGCGGTGTCCTCGTGCAGCGGATGGTCCCGGCCGACTACGCGGGCGTCATGTTCACCGAGCACCCGGGCACCAGCGGCGCGATGATGGTCGAGCTCGTCAGCGGTCTCGGCGAGGAGCTCGTCAGCGGCACCGTCACGCCCGACACGTTCGCGTTCGGCAAGCTCACCGGCGAGCGCATCGCGGAGAGCGAGAGCGACCGGGCCGAGCCGCCGATCGAACTCGCGCCGCTTCTCGCCCTCGGGCGTGAGCTGGAGCGTCAGTTCGGTCACCCCCAGGACATCGAGTGGGCCTGCGTGAAGGGGAAGTTCGTGTTGCTCCAGGCGCGCGACATCACCCGCTCGATCACGAAGGGCGACTCGCCGCGCAACCTCGCCGAGCGCGAACGCGCACGTCTCGTCGCGCAACTTCTCGGCCGCCGTCGCGTGGCCCGCCGCGAGGCGGCGATCGACGCCGACGAGCCGGTGTTCGTCCAGAACGAGCTGTCGGAGCTCCTGCCGCGCCCGACCCCGCTCAGCGCCGACCTGATGAGCCGGCTCTGGGCCGCCGGCGGCAGCACCGATCTCGCCTGCGCCGAGCTCGGCATCCCGTACGACGTGCATCACCGCTCGGTGCCGTACATCGTCACCGTGTTCGGCTGGACCTACGTCAACCGTCACGAGGAGCGACGTCGTCTCGGCAAGGGACCGAGCGCGCTCGCCACGTTCCGCCTCTCCCGCGACGCCGAGGAGACCGAGCGGGCGTTCCGCGAGGACTTCCTGCCCGGCTTCCGCGAGGAGACGGTCGAGCGCAACGCGGTCGCGCTCGATCGCCTGCCGCTCGAGACCGCCCTGCCGCTGCTCGAGAGCTGGATCAGGCGCTTCGTCACCGCCACCTACGTGGAGGCCGAGCGCATCAACATCGCCGCCGACTTCCACCTGAAGACCGCGCTCGGCAAGCTCGCCGCGGCGAAGCTCGATCCGGCCGCCCACCTCGGCGATGCCGGCGAGACGGTCGTCAGCCGCGCGATGGCCCACCTGACGGGCGAGCGCGTCACCGTGGCCGACGTCGAGGCCTTTCTGCTCGAGTTCGGACATCGCGCACCGCTCGACTACGAGCTCGCCGCCCCTCGCTTCGAGGAGGACATGGATCTCGTGCGCCGCTACGTCGAGCGCTCGCTCGGCACGCGCCGGAGCGACCCGGACGCGAACGCGGCGGCCCACGACCCGGAGGCGAAACTGCCCGAGGACAAGGTGCTGCGCGTCGCCGTGCGCCGGGCTCACGACTTCATGCGACTCAAGGAGGAAGCCAAGCACTACTGCCTGATCGAGCTCGCCCAGATCCGCCAGCTCCTGCTCGCGATAGACGAACGGGCGGGGCTCGACGGTCGGGTGTTCCAGCTCGAGTTCGACGAGATCGCCGTCCTCGACGATCCGGCGCGACGCGAGGCGCTGATGGCCCTCGCCGACGCCCGGCTGGCCGACGCCGAGACGGCCGAGCTCCTGCAGCCGCCGCCCGAGTTGTCGATCGTCGACCTCGAGCGCATCGACCTGCTGACCGGTCGACGTGCCGGCGCGAGGACCGGTGGCGAGCTCGCCGGCAAGCGCGTCGCCGGCGAGCGGACCGTCACCGGTCGGGTGCGTGTCATCACCGACGTCGCCGAGATCGATGCGTTCGAGCCCGACGAGATCCTGGTCGCTCGCATGACCGACCCGACCTGGTACCCGCTGTTCTCCAAGGCGCGCGGTATCGTCACGGAGATCGGTGGCTGGTTGAGTCACGCCGCGATCGTCGCTCGCGAGTTCGACCTGCCGGCCATCGTCGGCGTCGACGGCGCGTGCCACCGGCTCTCGACCGGGGACCTCGTCACGCTGCACGCGGACGGCGCGGTCGAGCGCGTCGAGGAACGTCGCGACGACGACTCGCCGATGCGCGGTGCGGCTGCAGGTGCGGCTGCAGGTGCGGCCGCGAGCGCGGCCGCGGGGACACCTGCCGGACGAGCGGCGGACATGACGGCACCGGGCGGAACGCCACACCCCGGAGTCGAGGCGCCCGACCGGGAGCGCGCGGCGGGTGCCGTCGTGATCACCGGCAACTTCCGCCTGGCACGCGCTCTCGAGCGTCGGGCGATGAAGGAGCGGCTCGGGGACCGCCGCGCCGCGCCGCGCGCCGGTGACTCCGGCGAGGTGCAGGCCGACCGTCGCGCGGTCAACCGCGCGGCCAACGCCATCGCCGCCTACAGGAAGGCCGGCTGAGGGGCCGAGCTCCCCTTCGCGGGCCCGCCGGACGAGCGTGTTCAGCGGGTTCGCGGCAGGGTCACGATCGCGTCACACGATCCGCTCCGGATATGCCCGTGTGTCAGGAGGATGGTGAATCGGCGTACAAAAAGTTATGGTTCTCCTCTGGAGACGACGGTATCGGCCTCGCGCGCGGTCACGTCGTCGACGACATCGGCAATCGCCACACTATCGAGAGGAGCATCAATGGAACGTCGCAAATTTCTGACCGGCACGGCCGCCGCCGGCGTCGGTGCCGCGGGCATCGTCACCGGTGCACCGGTCATCGCGCAGGATGTCAAGGAGATCACGATCGTCTCCACCTGGCCACGCGACTTTCCCGGGCTCGGCACGTCGGCACAGCGGCTCGCCGCGCGCATCACCGAGCTGTCGGAAGGACGCCTCCAGACCGAGTACTTCGCCGCCGGCGAGCGCGTTGGCGCCTTCGATTCGTTCGACGAGGTCGCCTCCGGCAACGCCCAGGCCTACATCGCCGCCGACTACTACTGGACCGGCAAGCACCCCGGCTGGGCCTACTTCACCGCCGTGCCGTTCGGCATGGTCAACGGCGAGCGCGACGCCTGGCTCAAGTACGGTGGCGGGCAGGAGCTCTGGGACGAGATCGCCGGCGAGTTCGGCCTCAAGTGCCTGCCCTGCGGATCGACCGGCGTGCAGATGGGCGGCTGGTTCAACAAGGAGATGAAGACGGCGGCCGACTTCAAGGGCCTGAAGATGCGCATCCCCGGTCTCGGCGGCGACGTCCTCGCCAAGCTCGGTGCCTCGACCGTCTCGCTGCCCGGCGGGCAGATCTACGAGAACCTCGTCTCCGGCGCGATCGACGCGACCGAGTGGGTAGGCCCGTACAACGACTACTTCATGAAGTTCTACGAGGCGGCCAAGTACTACTACTACCCGGGCATGCACGAGCCCGGCGGCAACCTCTCCTTCGGCATGAACAAGGAGTTCTACGACGAGCTGACGAGCTGGGAGAAGGCGATCATCTCGGCGGCCTGCTACGAGGAGCACGCCAACCAGATGGACGAGGGCAACGCCAACAACGGGCTCTACCTGCAGAAGATGATCGACGAGAACGGCGTCGAGCTGAAGGAGTTCTCCGACGAGATCTACGAGAGCTTCGGCGAGGCCGCCAAGGAGGTGTTCGAGGAGACCCGCGATCACAGCGCACTCGCCGCGAAGATCGACGACGGCTTCCAGGCGGCGCTTCGCGAGATCGGAGCGTGGTTCTCGATCTCGGAAGTCGCCTACCAGCAGAAGCGCAACAAGGTGCTCGGCATCGGCGTCTGACGCCGGATGTACCCGCCGTGCGCAGGGACCGCGCACGGCCCTCCTTCCGGACGGCTCACCACCACCGCGGCCTTCCCCCGTCCGTGGTGTCCCGTCGGATGCACTCGTCGGCGGCCGGAGGCCGGTGACGGGTCGAGCCGCCGAACCAGACGATGACGAGCACAGCCGCGACGGCCGAACCCGCCGACGCCCGTCCGGGCCACTCGCCCGGTACCCCGATCGACGCCCGGACCGACTTTCGCCCCGGTGTCTTCGCGACGCTGACGCGCATGTTCGGCTGGGGCATGCTCGCCGTGCTCGGGGCGTACCTGATCAACATGATCCTGACGACCGCCGCCGGCTGGCCGGGCGTCGCGGCCCTGTTCGACGGCGAGGCGAACGCGCGCTCGGCACTGCAGCTCGCGCTCTACGTCGGCGGCGCGGCACTCGCCATCCTGTGGACGAGCCGGCATCGCGACACGCCGCTGCGCGTCGACAGCGAGCGCGTCTCGGCGATCAACACCTACCTCGTGCGCGCGGCGTTCTTCGGCGTGCTGTTCGTCGGACTCGGCGACACGGCGGTCTCGTTCCTGCGGGTCGAGGGGCTGCTCGAGGGCGTCGTGGGCGAGGAGATGACGCGCGAGCTCGGGCGTTCCCGGTTCCGCGGACTCCACTTCCACGTGCCGCTGCTCGCGCTCGGCTTCGTGGTCGCCGCCTTCACCCGCACGCTCGGCTTCGTCTGGCTCGCGCTGCTGATCGTCGCCGCCGAGCTGCTGATCGTCATCACCCGCTTCATCTTCTCCTACGAGCAGGCGTTCATGGGCGATCTCGTACGCTTCTGGTACGCGGCGCTCTTCCTGTTCGCGAGCGCCTACACGTTGAAGGAGGAAGGGCACGTGCGGGTCGACGTGTTCTACGCCGGCCTCGGCAGGCGCACCAAGGGCGTCATCAACGCGATCGGCTCGGTGTTTCTCGGCATGGCCCTCTGCTGGACGATCCTGATCGTCGGACTCGGCAGCCGCACGTCGATCATCTACGCCCCCATCCGGAGCTTCGAGACCTCGCAGTCGGGCTACGGCATGTACGTCAAGTACCTGATGGCGGGTTTTCTCGGCGTGTTCGCCGTGACCATGCTGATCCAGTTCGTCAGCTACCTGATGGGCGCGGTCGCCGACATCGTCAGGGAGCCGGGCGGCGACCCGGACGCCGACCCGGCGGCCGGCGACCCGGCGCCCGGCGACCCGGCGGCCGGCGACCCGGCGCCCGCCCTTCCGTCGGAAGGCACCCCGTCGGCGCACGCCACCCGTCACGACGCCCCCGCCGTCGGCTGACGCGCCCTCTCCCCGGACCCGCTCTCCATGGAACTCCTCTTTCTCGCCATCCTGCTCGGACTGATGGCGCTCGCGCTCGGCTCGGGCTACCCGGTCGCCTTCGCGCTGCCCGGCGCGTCGATCGCGACGATCTGCCTGGCCGCCATCGCCGGCTGGCTCGGTGCCGGCGACGTCGACGCCTACTTCTTCCAGGACGGGCCGAGCCAGTGGCTGTCGGCCGGGGTCACGAACCTGCGCGGGGTCTACTGGGAGGTCGAACGCGACACGCTGATCGCGATCCCGCTGTTCATCTTCATGGGCATCATGCTGCAGCGCTCGAAGATCGCCGAGGATCTGCTCGTCACGATGGCGCAGCTGTTCGGACCGGTGCGCGGCGGGCTCGGGATCTCGGTCGTGTTCGTCGGCGCCCTGCTGGCCGCGACCACCGGCATCGTCGGTGCCACCGTCGTCGCGATGGGCCTGATCTCGCTGCCGGCGATGCTTCGGAACAACTACTCGAAGTCGCTCGCCTCCGGCACCATCGCCGCCTCCGGGACCCTCGGCCAGATCATCCCGCCGTCGATCGTGCTGATCATCCTCGCCGACCAGCTGGCGAGCGCCTCCGATCAGGCGTCGACCCTCCGGAAGGCGATGTACAAGGCCTCGACCGGCGAGCTGCAGATGCCGTCCGAATTCAGCGTCATCTCGACCTCGGCCGGCGAGATGTTCCTCGGCGCGCTCCTGCCCGGGCTCGTGCTGGTCGCGCTGTACATGCTCTACATCCTCGTCTACGCCTGGCTCAAGCCCGACGCCGCCCCGGCCATGCAGCGCGAGGGCGCGCTCGACGGAGCGTTCTTCTTCCGCCTCGGGCTCGCCCTGATACCGCCGCTCGCGTTGATCTTCCTGGTGCTCGGCTCGATCCTGACCGGCGTCGCGACGGTCAACCAGGCCGGTGCGATCGGGGCGGCCGGCGCGCTGCTGATGTCGAGCTACCGCCTGACCGAAGGGCGGCGGGGGAGCTTCGCTCCGGCGCTGCTCGCGCTCGCCTCGCTCGTCGCCATCGGCGTCGTGACGACGCTGTTCGACACCAACATCAAGGCCGAGACCAGCGGGGAGAACAGCCTCGGCATCCTCATCGCGCTGGCGGCGACCGCCGTCCTCGTCTTCTCCCTCGTCTGGAGCGCGTGGCGCGCCTACCGCATCGACGACACGCTCCGGGAAGTCATGATCGAGACGGCGAAGGCGACCTCGCTGGTGTTCATCATTCTGCTCGGCGCGGCGATGCTGACCGCCGCGTTCCGCGCCTTCGGCGGCGAGGAGCTCGTGCGCGGCTTCCTCGAGGGATTGCCGGGCGGCTTCTGGTCGAAGTTCGCCATGGTCATGCTGGTCATCTTCCTGCTCGGCTTCTTCCTCGACTTCATCGAGATCGCCGTCGTCGTGGTGCCGATCGTCGCGCCCATCCTGCTCGCCGACCCGTCGGCCAACGTCACCGCGGTCTGGCTCGGCGTCATGATCGGGCTGAACATCCAGACCTCCTTCCTGACGCCCCCGTTCGGGTTCGCGCTGTTCTACCTACGGGGGGTCGCGCCCGCGATCGTGCGGACGCTCGACATGTACAAGGGCGTCATCGCGTTCATCGCGCTGCAGATCGTCGCGCTGCTGATCGTCGCGAACTACCCCCCGCTCGTGAATTACCTGCCCAACCGGGTCTCGTTCCTGTCGGACACCGCACCGCCGCCGAGAAACCCCAACCTCCAGCTCTGCCTGGAGGACTACGTGGCCGAACGTCTCGAGGGCGATCAGGCGGGGCTCGCCGATCGCGTCGCCGCGGCGCGCGCGCTCGACCAGGGCGCGCTGCCCGAGGGGCTCGACGAGGAGCTCGCCGGCGCGTTCGACAGCGCCGACGAGGCGCTGGCGAAGCTCGACGAGGCCACCGCCGCCGCCGCCGCGGTCGCCGCGGCCGAGCCCGACTACCGTCCCCGGCACCTGGTGGTGCGCGAGATCGAGGAGCGCGTGCGCGACGTCGAGGAGACGATCGCGGCGCGGAAGACCGCGCTGTCGCGGCTGCGCGGCGACGACAAGGAGGCCGAGCGCGCGTCGCGCCGCGAGGCGATCGAGGCGCTCGAGGCGAGGCGCGACGAGATCGCCGCGACCATTCCCGAGTCCTGGAAGGAGACACGCGCCGCGTTCGTCGCGCTGACGAAGGCGGAGAACCTCGCGCGCCTGCAGTACCGGCGCGCGGCCGACAGCGCCTACGGCCCGGTCGGCGAGGTCGCCGGCATGCTCGCCGCGACCGATCGGATCGACGCGAGCGGCGCGGAGATCGACGCGCTCCGCGAGCTCGTCGCGAGCGCCGACGAGGGCGCGCTCGCGGCGATCGGCGCGCTCGAGACCGAGCTCGGAGAGGTGGCCGGCGCGGACGACATCGCCTCCGGCGTCGGCGACGCGCGCCGTGCCCTCGACGACGACGAGCCCGACCCGGAGGCGGCGCTCGCCGCCCTCGACGAGGCCGGTGCCGCCCGCGAAGCGGAGCTGGCCTGGCGCCGTTCGGTCGACGCGGGCACGGCCGACACGCTGACCGGACTCGAGGCGGGGCTCCGCGACACCCTCGGCATCCGCTCGCAGGCCCGCATGACGCGCGAGCAGGCGCTGCACGTGGCCGCCTGCAACGCCGATCACCGCGACGTGTCACTGAATTTCTGACGATGGATGTATGATTCGACCCGAAACTTGACTCGAATGTAATGTGACACGCGTAATGTTCTGAACGAACCGGAACATCAGATCCGGCATTGGTCGGCAACCGGGAGAGGTAGCGATGCAACGATTCTTTCGTGTCTCGGAGATGCTTGCGCGGACCGCGGTCCTCGCCGTCCTGTCCGCCGGCGGCGTCGCCACGGCCGCTCCGGCCGACGTTCCGCCATTGCCCGAAGAGCCGGTCACGACGTCCCGGATCGTCACGACGCTGCTCGGGGAGGTCGGCCGGGGCGCCATCGACGGGCGCGAGTTCCTGACGCTGCAGATCGCCCGGCAGGTCGGCCCTCCCGGCTGCAGAGGCGACGTGCTGCGCGTCGATCCCGTCGAACTCGGCAGCGCCGAACGGCGTCAACGCATCGAGACGGCGGCATTGTCCGCGTTGCTCGGCGATCGGGCCGTCAGCGTGACCGTGCCGCTCGACGCCGCGGGCTGCGTCGACGGCAAGCCGACCTTCACCGACGTGCGCCCGCTGCCGCCTTCGCTCTGACCGGCCTTCAGGCGCTGCCGAGCGGCCTTCGGGAAATCGGCGTCGATACGTCCCGGACCATCGCTTCGCGCAGCATCGTCAGGTCGCTGCCGCTGAACACGAGATCGAACCCCCGCTCGAACAGCGCCGCGGCATCCACCTCTGGTGTCGGCAGCGTCGACAGCGGCTTGCCGGCCTCGCGCACGGCGCGGACGACGGTATCGATCGCCGCCCGCGTCACGGCGTGGTCGGGCCGGGCGGTGTGCCCGAGGCTGCCCGACAGGTCGTAGGGCCCGATGAAGACGGCATCGACGCCGTCGACGCGGGCGATGTCGCCCGCCGCCTCGACCGCCTCGCGCGTCTCGATCTGCAGCATCAGCAGGAAGCGCTCGCGGCAGTGCGCGAGGTAGTCGGGGTCCGTTCCCCAGCCGGAGGCGCGCACGATGCTCGCGGCCATGCCGCGCGTGCCCTCGGGCGCGTACTCCGCCGCCCGGGCGATTCGCCCGGCCTCGGCGGCCGACGCCACCCGCGGCACCATCGCCCCGTCCGCGCCGAGATCCATCAGACGCCCGATCCAGGCCGGATCGGCGTCCGGCGCCCGCACCAGCGCCCGCGCACCGCCGAGCTGCACCGCACGCACCATCGGCACGAGGCGATCGAACGTGACCGGGCTGTGCTCCATGTCGAGCAACGCGTAATCGTAGCCCGCGCGCCCGACCAGCTCGCCCACGATCGGCTCGAACAGGTTCACCCAGCAGCCGCGGCGTCCCTTCAGGGGAGCCTCCCGGGACGGCGATCCCGGTGGATCGCCGGCTTCCGTGTCGTGCTCGCTCGTCCGTCCCATCACCCACCTCGTAGAATCCCGGACGAGCCTACGGGAGCAGCGACGCGCTCCGCAAGACGAATCCGCGAGTCGCTCACGGAATCGTCCCGCCACGAGCCGAACGGTTCCCGCGTCATGATAGGCTGGGATAATTATCCCAACTTTTTGCGCCGATACGCCGACCTGACCCGCTGGCGCCCGGAACCCGATCCATGCACGAGTCCCTGCAGAAGGCCGTCACGCGCGTGCTCTCGCCGCTGGTGCGCCTGCTGCTCCGTCACGGCGTCTCCCATGCGGAGTTCGCCAACTGGGCCAAGCAGGCCTACATCGACGAGGCCGCCGCGCACTTCGGACTGCACGGCAAGGCGCCGAGCGTCTCGCGCATCGCCATCGTCACCGGCATCAACCGCAAGGAGGTCAAGCGCATCCGCGATCTCCCGGCCGACGTCGGCACGGGCGTGGCCAAGCACAACCGGGCCGTGCGCGTCGTCACCGGCTGGTTGCAGGACCGGGAGTTCCTGACCGCTCGCGGACGCCCTCGCGTGCTCGTCTACGGCGATCCCGAGGAGAGCTTCAACCGTCTCGTCCGCAAGCACGGCGGCGACGTGCCGGCGCGGGCGATGCTCGACGAGCTGACGCGGGTCGGCACCGTCTCGAACGAGAACGGCCGGGTGACGCTGCTGCAAAGGGGTTACGTGCCGCACGAGAGCGAGAGCGCGCTCCTCGACCTGTTCGCCACCAGCGCCACCGACCTGCTGACCACGCTCGATCACAACCTCGCCGGTGCCGGGGAGCGGCGGCTGCAGATGAGCGTCGCCTACGACAACGTCACGCCCGAGGGCGTCGCGGCGTTCCGCACCGTGAGCGCCGAACGCGGTATCGCCCTTCTCCGCGAGCTCGACACCGTACTGCGCGAGCACGATCTCGACACGACGCCGGACGCGAGCGGAACCGGCGCCACGGGCGGGGGGGGACGACGGACCGGACTGGGGCTCTATCTGATCGAGGACATGGCGGAGACGAACGATGCCGACGACTGAGACCCACGTGACACCGCCGTCCATCACGCTCGCGTTCGTCGCCGCGCTGCTCCTCGCCGGTGGCTGCGACGGCGGGATCTTCGGCACCGGCGACGGCTCGCCGTCACCCGGCGAGCTGACGATCAGCGCGTCACCCACCGACTCCCTGCCCGACGGGGGGTCCGCCGACAGCGTGGTCGAGCCGCCACCGATGGCCGGTCCGCCCTCGAGCGCGCCGGACGATACCGACACGGCGGATCTCGCCGACGCCGAGGTCGACGACCCGCAGCCGACGACGGACGCGGACATGACGCTCGCGAGCCAGACACTCGTCAACACGCTCGTCGCCGACCCGACGGCCTCCGAGCCTCGTCTGCGTGTCCTCAACACGGGCCCGTCGGGCATCGCGCTCGTCGGCGAGGGGAGCGGATCGGCCGGCGTCGGTCTCCCGTTCGTCGCCGCCGGCACCGCCTCGGCCTACGTGTCGATGCCGGATGGCGTGTCGAGCCTGACGCTCGGGCGCGTGCAGGCGCCGGGCGACGAGCCGGAGCTGTCGTCGGCGCAGCGCCTCGGACCGCTCCTTCTCGATCCCGCGAGCGTGACGACGCTGCTCGTTCGCGACGCTCCGGGCGCCGTGGCGGTCGCCGCGCTGCCGACGTTGCTCGCGAGCGACGACTCCGAGCTCGCGCTCGTGCGGCTCGTGACCGGTGGCGGAATCCAGCCCGCCGACGGCGGACCGGTTCTCGGGGCGACCTACACGCTGGTGCCGGGCGGGGCGAACCCTGGCGGCGTGGCCGTCGAGCTGGGCTCGTTCGCGTTCGGCGGCGAGCCCGCGGCGGACTATCTGAGCGTGCCCGCAGGCGACTACCGCCTCGAGAGTTCCACCCCCGCCTTGCCGGCACAGGCGCTGTCGTTCACGGGAGGATCGGTACGTACCCTGGTGGTGTTCGAGTCGGGCGAGCTGCTCGTCGTCGCCGACGGCGGCTGAGCGATCGGCGGGACAAGGGTCGGACACGCGATGATGCGTCCGCTTCCGCGACGTGTCAGGACTCGGCCACGGTGCGCACCAGCGTGGCGAGTCGCTCCAGCCCGTCGCCGAGCGCGGCCGGACCCGGCTGCAGGATGTCCGGCGACTTGATCTCGTGAACCGCGCCCGCCCGCACGGCCGCGACGCTCTCCCAGCCGGGTCGGGCGCAGACCTTCTCGGGGCGGAACTTCTTGCCGCACCAGGAGCCGACGATGAGCTCGGGATCGGCCGCGATGACGCGCCCCGGGTCGGCGATGATGCGGTCCTTGCCGAGCGGCTCGCGGCCGAGCTCGGCGAAGCAGTCGCGGCCGCCCGCGACGCCGATCAGCTCCGACACCCAGCCGATCGCCGAGATCATCGGCTCGTCCCATTCCTCGAAGTAGACGCGCGGGCGGCGCGGCAGCCGCTCCCCCGCCGCGCGCACGCGCTCCACGCGCGCACCGACGTCGTCGACCAGCGCCCGGCCCCGCACCTCGGCACCGACGATGCCCGCGAGCGTCAGCATCATGCCGAGGATCTCGCTCACCGAGCGCTGGTTGAACACCAGCACGTTGACGCCGCGACGGATCAGCGTCGCGGCGATGTCCGCCTGCAGGTCGGAGAAGCCGATGACCAGATCGGGCTCGAGCGCGAGAATCTTCTCGATCTTCGCCGACGTGAACGCCGAGACCTTCGGCTTGTCCCGCCGTGCCTCGGGCGGGCGCACGGTGAACCCGGAGATACCGACGATGCGCCGCTCCTCGCCGAGCAGATACAGCGTCTCGGTCGTCTCCTCGGTCAGGCAGACTATGCGCTCGGGGTGTCGTGCCCGCATGTTCGGATCGATCCGTGTCGGATGGCGCGAAGGGGAAGCGGTTGCTCGTCGTCGCCAACGTGCCGTCGGCGAACACGCGCGCGCTCGCGGCGGCCGTCGTGGCGGGCGCCCGCCACGAGGATATCGACGATGTCGACGTCGTGCAGCGTCAGCCGCTCGAGGCGGGTCCCGACGACGTGCTCGCCTGCCACGCGATCGTGCTCGGCACGACCGAGAACTTCGGCTACATGAGCGGCGCGATGAAAGACTTCCTCGAACGTGTCTACTACCCCTGCCTCGAGTGCACCCGGGGGTTGCCGTGGGCGCTCTGGGTACGCGCCGGCAACGACGGCGGGGGCGCGACGGAGTCGGTCACGCGCATCGTCACGGGGCTGCGCTGGAAGGCGGTGCGCCCCCCGCTCGTGCTCGCGGGCGACTGGCGCGACGGGTTCGCCGACGAGGCGCGCGAGCTCGGGATGCTGATGGGCGCGAGCCTGGATGCGGGCGTGATCTGATCGTCCGCAACCGCCCGGTCGATCGCTCCACGAGCGTGTCGGCCGATCGCGACGTGTGACGGCGTCGTGTCTCGGCGTGGCTTCACGCGACGCACCACTCACCGCTCACCCGACGGGAACGAGCCGCTCCACCGCGCGGCGCAGCTCGCCCGGGGCGACCGGCTTGACGAGGTGTTCGACGGCAACGGGCGGCGCACGCGAGCCGGCGACCTTCGCGTTCCAGCCGATGACGATGGCCGGCACCCGACGCTCGAGCCGCGTGCGCACGGTGGCGACGAGATCGTCCGGTCCGCGCTCGCCCGTCCGAGCGGTCACGCGAGCGTCGTACAGCAGGAGCTCGGGCGCCGCGGCGCCCGGGTGGAGCGGTCGGACCGCCTCCCCGACGGTCGCGGTGGCGCGCACGGTGCAACCCCACGACTCGAGCGTCGCGCTCAGCCCCGCGAGCGTCGTGGCGTCGTCGTCGATGACGAGGACGTGCATGCCGTCCAGCCGCCGCTCGGTCGCGTTCAGCACCGCGCTCGTCACCTCCGCGGGGTCTCCCGCCGGCACGCGAAGCTCGACGCGGGTGCCGGCGCCGTCGCCACCACCGGCGCTCGTGCCTGCACTCGCGTCTGCACTCGCGCCTGCACTCGCGTCGGTACCCCCCGTGTCGAGCGCGAGTTCGACCCCGAGAAGCGCGCACAGGCGGCTGACGATCGACAGCCCGAGACCGACGCCGGCCTGCGACGAGGCGGCGCTCTCGACCCGGTAGAACTCGGTGAACACGTGCCGACGCTCGCTCTCGGCGATGCCCGGTCCGTCGTCCTCGACGCGAATCGTCACGACGTCCGTGCCCACCACGTGACTCGCCGCCAGCGTGACCGTGCCGCGGTCGCTGAACTTGATCGCGTTCGACATGAGGTTCCCGAGCACCCGCGCGAGCAGGAGCGGATCGGTCCGCACCACGGCATCGGTGGAGACGACCCGCAGCGCGAGCCCCTTGCCGTCCGCCTGCCCCGAGAACTCGTCCTCGATCATGCGGAACAGGGCGGCGAGCGAGACGTCCTCGAACCGTGGCTCGATCGCGCGGGCGTCGAGGCTCGAGATGTCGAGCAGCGCGTCGAGCAAGGCACGCAGCTGCGCGCTCGTGCGCCCGATCGAGTCGATCAGGCGAGTGTCGGCGGGGTCGTCGGAGCGGCTGCGAAGCGCGTGCTGGAACAGCCCGAGCGCGTGCAGCGGCTGGCGCAGGTCGTGACTGGCCGCCGCCATGAAGCGGCTCTTGTCGATGACCGCCCGCTCGGCCTTCGCCCGCAATACCTCGTTCTCGGCGTTCGTCACGATCAGCGCGCTGAGGCGTACGCTGACGCCACGGCTGACACGAAGTCCCATCGCCACGATCGCCGTGATCAGCAGCGCGAGCGCGGTCGAGCGACCCTCCCCGCGCAGGAGCAGCGCGATCACCAGCGGTGCGATCAACGGTATCGAGAACAGGAGGTTCGCTCGCCAGTGATGGGGTATGCCCCAGATGGCGAGCGCGGCGAGGGCCGCCGCGATGCAGACGAGCGGCAGCAGCGCTTCCAGCGGCAGCGGAAGCAGGAGGACCAGCGAGGCGAGTCCGTAGAGCACGCCGGCGTAGGCGGCTCCCCCGCAGATGAACAGGCGCCAGAGCGGCGAACGAGGCGGAAAGGGAGCGCCTCGGGTGAAGGCGACGGTGCCCGCGGCCTTGAACGCCGCCTCGAGCGCGAGCAGCACGACGAACGCGACGACGAACCCGTGCGGAACGTGCGGCCAGACGATGATGGCGGCGAGCAGCAGCAACCCGACGATCATCGGGCCGTAGAGCGGAACATCCCGCACCAGGTTGGTGGTCTCGGCGAACTCGATGTCGCCGAGTGGCGCGCGCGTGAATCGGCGCAAGCGCTCGCGCGGGCCTGCCCGCGCCGCCGCCCCTCGCTCGCCGATCGGTCCACCGTCACTGCTCAAGGGCGAGCTCCGCTCCGGCCGCCGTGCCGGGGTGGAGACACTCTACACGTCACGACTCACGCCGTATTCCTGCCGCTTGCCCCTGCCGACTGCCCCTGCCGACTGCCCCTGCCGACTGCCTCCGCCGTCGCGCGCCGGAGCTTCGGCGTTCCGCGGAGCGGAGGACGTCTCTCCGGGCACCCGTGCAAGCGCCCGTGCGGGCGCCCCGGGCAGGCGGGTTCTCAGGCCGGCTCCAGGTTCGCCTGGCTCAGGTCCATCCGCTTCAGACCGAACTCCTCGAAGTTGACCTGCACGAGCGCGCGGGTGCCGTGGCCCTCCTGATCGACGATGATGCCCCGGCCGAACTTCCTGTGCAGCACCTGCTGGCCGAGCGTGAACCCGGTGTCGAGCTCCTCCTCGAACCGCGTCGGCTTGCGCTTCTCGTCACGGTAGACCGGCAGGCTGATCGACATGCGCGGGCGGATCTCCTCGAGAAGCTCGGCCGGCAGCTCGCCGACGAACTTCGACGGCGGGTTGTACTGGTCGCGCCCGTGCAGGCGTCGCTGCTCGGCCATCGTCAGGTACAGCTTCCTCTCGGCGCGCGTGATGCCGACGTAGCAGAGACGCCGCTCCTCCTCCATGCGCACCGGATCCTCGGCGGAGCGCTGGTGCGGGAAGATGCCCTGCTCGAGCCCGGCGATGAAGACGATCGGGAACTCGAGGCCCTTGGCGGAGTGCAGCGTCATCAGCTGTACCGCGTCGTCGTCGCGCGCGCCCTGCCCCTCGCCGGCCTCGAGCGCCGCGTGGGCGAGAAACTCGTCGAGCGGGCTCATCTCGGGCTCGCCGTCCACGTTCGTGTGCACGAACGCGCGCGCGGCGTTGGCGAGCTCCTGAACGTTCTCGACCCGGCTCTGGCCGCGATCGCTCTTGTCCTTGTCGAAGTGCTCGAGCAGACCGCTGCCCTCGGCCACGCCCTGCACCTGCACCGGCAGCGGCTGCCCGTCGATGCCGTCGCGAAGCGCGTCGACGAGGGCCAGGAACTTGCCGACCGCCGTGTTCGCACGCCCCTTCAGCCGCTTGCCCGCGACCAGCTCGCCCGCCGCCCGCCACATCGGGATGCCGCGCGAGCGTGCCTCGGCACGAATGTCCGAGATCGTCTTGTCGCCGATGCCGCGTGCCGGCTGGTTGACGATGCGCTCGAAGGAGACGTCGTCGTGCGCATGGGTCGCGAGACGCAGGTAGGCGAGCGTGTCCTTGATCTCGGCGCGCTCGAAGAAGCGCTGGCCGCCGTAGACGCGGTAGGGCACCCTGGCCGCGGCGAGGTATTCCTCGATCACCCGCGACTGGGCGTTGGAGCGGTACAGCACGGCGCAGTCGCGGCGACGGAAGGTGCCGTCTCCCGCGCCGCTTCCCGGGACGCCGGTCGGGCCGCCGGTCGGGTCGCCGCTCGAGCCGCCGCCGGTCCTCTCCAGGATCGTGTCGACGATGAAGCGCGCCTCGTCGGTCTCGTTGTAGGCGTTGTAGAGCGTGATCTTCTCGCCGCCCTCGTCGGCGGTCCAGAGGTTCTTGCCGAGGCGCCCGACGTTCCGGTCGATCAGCGCGTTGGCCGCGTCCAGCACGTTCGCCGTCGAGCGGTAGTTCTGCTCGAGGCGAATCAGCGCCGCACCCGGAAAGTCCTGGTTGAAGTTGAGGATGTTCTCGACCCGCGCACCGCGCCAGGCGTAGATCGACTGATCGTCGTCACCGACGGCGAAGACGTGGCCGGAGTCGCCCGCGAGCAGACGTACCCACGCGTACTGGATCGCGTTGGTGTCCTGGAACTCGTCGACGAGGATGTGGCGGAAGCGGCGGCGGTAGTGGGCGAGCAGCGTCTCGTCGTCCCGGAGCGTCTCGAGCGCGCGCAGCAGCAGCTCGGCGAAGTCGACGGCGCCGGCCCGCTCGCAGGCCGCCTCGTAGGCGGTGTAGACGCGCACGTACTGCTTCGTGATCGGGTCGTTCTGATCGTCGATGTGATGAGGACGTCGCCCCTCGTCCTTGTGCCCGTTGATGAACCACTGGACCTGACGTGGCGGGAAGTGCGTCTCGTCGAGCTCGAGCGTGCGCACGACGCGCTTGACGAGCCGGAGCTGATCGTCGGAGTCGAGGATCTGGAACGCCTGCGGCAGCTTCGCCTCTCGCCAGTGGAAGCGCAGGAAGCGGTGGGCGATGCCGTGAAAGGTGCCGATCCACATCGGTCCGACCGGCATCGCGAGCAGCGCCTCGACCCGCTGGCGCATCTCGCGCGCCGCCTTGTTGGTGAACGTGACCGCCATGATGCCGAGCGGCGAGACGCCCTCCGCGCGGTTCAGCCAGGCGATGCGGTGCACCAGCACACGCGTCTTGCCGGAGCCCGCGCCGGCCTGCACGAGCAGGTGTCCGGGCGGCGCCGTCACCGCCTCGCGCTGCGCGGCGTTCAGGGAGTCGGTCAGGTCGGAAGCGTCCATCGCCGGCATGGTAGCAACGGCTGGTCGGTGACGCATGACACGAATCGGCGTCGACGTGTTTCCGTTCCGACCGAGCCTGTTCATACTGTCGGATCGCGTATTCTCACGCACCGCACCGGCCCGTTCGAACCGGGTCGGTCGACGCTGGCCTCCGGTGGAGACTTCGGCCTCGCCGACGGCATGCTCGACCACAGACGACGGATTTCTACCAGGGAGGGGAGATCACGAGCATGACACCGGACCCACTAATCGCGTTTCCGCTGGGCGCTCTCGCCCTGGTGATCTTCTTTCCGCTCTTCGGCAGGCGATCCGGCAAGACGATCTCGAAGTCCCTGCGCAGCCGAGCGCAGCGAAGGCGACGGCTCGGGCAGACGGCCGTGGTGGTGATGGTGCTTGCCGCGGTGGTTTCGGCGGTCTGGCCCCTCTGGCCCACTCCCCCGTTCGGCAGGTTCATGCAGGCGCTGCTGATCTGCACGGTGGTGCTGGTCCCGCTCCTGGTCGCGAACGGTATCGCCGCGCGGCGATGGAGAGGACGCTCGGTCGCCACGCGAGGCGCCGTGGGCGGTCGCGACGCCTACGTGCCGAACGCGATGGCAGACTTCGTCACCCGTCCGGATGCGCCTGTCGAACCGGCCCGTACCAGACCGGCGCGCACCGCATCGGCACGTACCGCCAGGGGGACGCCGGTGAGCCGTCCGGCACCAGTGCCCGGCGGCGCTGTGGCCGGCGCGACACCGGGTGGCGGCGGTCCTGGACGCGCCATGGCCGGTTCCGGGAACGAGGGCTTCGAACAGGCGGCGCCCGCCGGTGACCGCGCCGTCGGGCAAACGGGCGGGGTCGTCGGCGGCGAGGATTCCGTGAGCGCGCAGCTCGCCCGGCTGACGACACTGGTCGATTCGTACGAGTTCGGAGGCGAAGGCCACCCGTCTCGCGAAGGCGGCGGCGCTGCCCGTCCCGCCGGAGAGCGGGCGGGAGCCCTCTCCACCCCCTACGTATCCGGATCGACCGACACGTCGCGAGCGAACGTGGACATGGAGGCGCTGCGCTCCACCGTGCGCGAGCTGCATCAGATGACCAGACGCGAGGTCGCCGGGCTGGTCAGTTCGTTGCGCGGGGACAAGGTACGCCTGCAGAAGCTGATCATCGCGCAGCAGGCGGCCTACGACTCCGAGCGTCAGGCCCACGACAAGACCCGCACCGTCGCCCGAGACGCCGTGAGCATCATGCGCATCGCCCGGGACTCGCAGAAGCTGGCCGAGAAGGCGGCACGGCGCGAGCGTCGAAAGCGACTGCACATCGAGGAGAAGTACGACAGGATCGCCCGGGCCCTGGACAACGCGGTGTCGATGACCGAGCGGCGAACCGAGCAGCCGTGATCGAACGGCCCGCCGCGTCCGGCAGACGCACGCCGACGAGGGGAGCGTCACCCCGCGGGCCGCTGGTCCGTGCCCGGGTTCCGCGACGGCGACGAAGGGCATCGCCGAACTTCGCGCATGGACCACCGGCGTGCGGGCCGTTGCCCGCGGGGACGCCTCCGATACGCCTGCCGGCGGAATAGCGCCTACACTCGAGGGTCGAGAGGAGCGTCGGGATGCGCTCGGCATGGGCGCGAGCCTCGACGCCGAGGGAAGCGTCGCGGTCCGCCGCGCCCCCGGAGCATTCGAGCGAAAGGGAGCTTGTCCAGTGATCGTGACACGTCGTCGCCCCGCCACCACTCTCGCCCCGCCTGCCTTGCTGGCCATCGCATGCGGAGCGCTTGCCGCGATCCCGGCCGGCGCGCAGGACGGCACCGCGCGTGCGCCGGGCGACATCGCCCGCGACTGCGGCGTCACCGACCGGCTGAGCATCGTCTGGCGGCGGGGACAGGACTCGCGGGCGATCCGTCACGACATCTTCAGCCGTACCGAGCCCGGTGCGCCGGCCGACTGGCACGGCTGGACGGCGATCGACGCCGAACCGCGCTACACCTTCGACGACCTCGGGCTGGCCGGACGCGAGTTCCGCATCGCGCTGAAGGACTCGACCGGCGGCGCGCTGCGCGCCTGGTCGGCCTGGCAAAAGCCCGGCTGCGCGCCGGGCACGGCCCAGTCCACGCCCTCGTCCGCGAACGCGACGCCGGACGACGAGGGCTCGCGCGGTCCGGACGAACGCTGCGGCGCGGACGGCAGCACGCACCTCTCGTGGGGCGCGGTGGCCGGCACTCGCCGCTACCACCTCTACCGCCAGGACCCCAACGGCAGCGTGTGGCTGCGCGACGTGCCGGGCGGTGAGACGCGAACGACGTTGGCACCCGGCGTGCTCGGCGAGAACGATCGGGTGCAGGTGGACATCGAGTTCGACGACGGCTCGCGCCGCTACGCACACACGTTCGCCGACGGCTGCCCGACCCGCACGCCCGCCGCCGCCCGGCCCGCTCCGAACGCGACGCCCGCCGCCGTCGATCGCACGGCCACCGACGGCCGCGCGCGCCCGCCCGCGAGAATCGCGAACGATCCGTCCGGCTGGACGCGGCACCCGTGGAGTCACGACTTCGACGTCGCCAGCGATCTCGATCGCTGGCACGCGCCGCACCGCCTCGGCGGGCGCGACCCCGACGACCGCCACGTCGGCAAGCAGCGCCGGGAGCGCGCCGGCGGGCCGCTGGTCTCCAATCTCGAGGCCTTCGCCGAGGTGGCCCGGGTCGATACCGCGAGCGGTCACCTGGTCATGAGGAGTCTGTTCTCCGAGCGCGAGGAGCATGACTCGCGCGGCATCCAGCAAGGCGAGGCGCGCATACCCTTCCTGGTCTCCGCCGCCGCCTTCGACGTGCTCGACCGGGACGGACGGCGCGTCGACTGGACGACGCGCTACCCCTATCGCTGCGCCGATGCCGAAGGGGCAAGCATCCGGACGCCCTGCGACTTCGTGATCGACCCGCGCGAGAAGGACTGGTATATCGAGATCCGTGCGAGCTTCGAGGGCGCGACCGAGGCGTTCAAGAGCTGGTGGGCGTTCTGGTTGTACCCGCGCAACCGCGCCTACGACGGCGACGTCGACACGGGCATGGAGGTCGACGTGCTCGAGTACGTCCCCTACGTCACGCCGGACGGCTTCCACACGGCACTGTTCCGCCGTCGCGACGAGACGCTGCGTCCCGAAGGCCGCGCGTTCGCCGCGCGCGGTACCGACGCCTTCCTGCGTCGCACCAACGCCGACTACGATGCCTGTCGCCGTGCGGACACCTGCCCACCGATCCGCCTCGACGAGGGCTTCCACACCATCGGCATCGCGTACTCGCGCAGCGGCTACGCCTTCTACCTCGACGGCTATCGCTACTGGGAGGTGGACGACCCGGGCTGGATCACCAAGGAGCCGCGGCTCGCCCTGCGGCTCACGTGGGAGAAGGACGAGGGCGGAATCATCGACGACACCGACGGCAACGGCACCCTCGACTACCGCGACGACGCGATCGGCGGCGGCCCGCGCGACGGCGTGCCCGACTGGCGCCAGTCGCCGCTGCGCACGGGCTTGAGCTACGGGCCGTGGAACCAGGGGTTCGCGACCCGCGTCATGTACGACCGCGACTGTCTCGTGCGCGTGGTCGACGGACCCAAGCGCGACAGCTTCGCCGGCGGGCAGTACACGTTCGACGTGGCGCGCGGGCGCTACGGCGTCAGGGCGGACAACCTCGAGATCGTCGAGGGCTCGTGTTCGCCGAAGCGCCACGCCACCCACCACCCGCCGTCCGAGGTGCGCGTGGACTACGTGCACGTCTATACGCGCGACTGAGCGCCGACGGCCCGGATCGCCCCGGACGGTCGCGTCCGGCGCCGATCACGGTCGGATGCGGAATCGACGGAACGGGGGGTCAGCGTGGCTCGTCATCGGGTCCGATCCGGTCTTCTGCTCCGGCGTCGAGGTCGTCGTCGGCCTGCCCTCGTCCGGCTCGTGCATCCGCGTCGCGATGACGGCGCAGTTGCCTGAGCTCGTTCAGGCCCCAGCCGAGCACGATGGCGAACACCAGCACGAGCTCGACGAGACCGAGCCAGTGACCGCTACCGTCCAACGTCCTTCCCGCCGCCTTGCTGACTGCCGTGCTGACTGCCGTGCTGACTGCCGTTCTCACCGCTTGTCTCGTCGTCGTCATCGAGACCCTTCTCGCCGTCCCGCGGCGCGATGCCGTAGCGCTCGACCTGCGCCCAGACGTGCGCCGGGATCATCGACTTCATGCGCCGGGGGTGCAGCCGGCGGAGGTGCAGCACGCACTCGGCCGCCTTCATCTCGACGCGGGCGCGTGCGAACTCGAGCCCGCGCGGACCGACCCGCGGCATCAGCCAGGCGACGATCGGCCGGGCCCAGTCGGGCATCGCGCGGAGCGGCAGTCCGCCCGCCGCGCGTTCGGTGTTGGCGATGAAGCCGCTGACCGCGCCCTTGCGCTTGCCGCGCGAACCGGGCTCGGCGAGCGCCACCTCGCCGTCCAGGAGCCCCAGGAGCGCCTCGCCGCGCGCGTTCCGGACGATCAGCCACTGCTCGCCCTCGCCGCCCATGTAGCCGACGGTGATGTCGGCGAGCACGTTGGTGTAGTCCACGCAGGTACGGCAGGTGGTCGGGAAGAAGTCGGCGGGCAGGTCGGACAGGGGCAGCTTCAGGAACGGGATCAGCCGCTGCCCGCCGTCGTCGAAGCGCATCTCGACGTGGTAGTCGGCGCGGAACTCGAGATAGCTGACCGTGTCCGGCGTGTCGGTCAGGCGCTCGAGGAAGGCGTGGAAGTTCTCGGTCGTGGTGTTGTCCGAGCACGGTGTGCCGATGACGTGCAGCGACTCGAGCTCATCGCTCGCCTTCCACGCCGCCTCGAGCGCGCGGAGGGCGTAGACCTGACACGGGATCGCGACGACGGCGAGGCGGCGGTGGCCGGCGGCGAGCGCGGGCTCGATCAGCGCGACGAGCGGCGCGTAGCCCATGCGCATGCCGCGGCAGGCGGCCATGTCGGCCGGCTCCGTGACGATGACCGGCAGCGGTCGCCAGCGATCGTCGGGGTGCGGGGCGACGGCCAGCACGGCATCGACCGCGCCGCTCTCGAGCAGGCGTTCGGCGATGCGTGTCGTGATGCCCGTCCACTGCGCGCCGTCGCGTGGTTCGACCAGGCGCGCCCGGTGCAGCGCGCGGTAGGGGCCGAAGTGCAGTTCGTCGCCGCGCGCCGGATCGCGGGTCCGACCGTGCACGCGCACCTCGGCCGCCGCGTAGTCCGGGCGGATGAACTGGCAGGCCGTGCCGCAGCGTCCCGGATCGGACGTGCGCGACACGCCGCAGTCGGTGCAGAGCGTGCGCGGCGGGCCCTCCGGGAGCGAGGCGGCGACGCGTGCGTCGATCGGTGCGGAAGGCGTGTTCACATGCCGCCCGCGGCGTCGCGGCGAGGACCGGACAGAATCTGTCGATCGCGGCGCGACACGAAGGATCGATCGAACGGTCTGGACATGTCGGTCTGCGCTGGAGTCGATCCGCGAGGCGGGCGTCGGGAACCCGGTCGACGTGCCGGGACCGTCACGATACCAGTGCCCGCCCGGGCATCCTTCGCGCGGGCGACGGTTCGGGGCACAATCTCCCCCGTCTCCCGAATCCGAACCCGCTACCGATGACCCCCGCCGCCGATGCACTCGAACGCCTCAAGACCGGCAACGCCCGCTTCGCGTCGAACGTGCGCGACCTCGCCGTCCTAGCCAGCCAGACGCGTCGCGAGGACTTCGTCGGCCGCCAGGAGCCGTTCGCGATCGTGCTCGGCTGCTCGGACTCGCGCGTGCCGGCCGAGCTCGTGTTCGATCAGGGGCTCGGCGATCTGTTCGTCATCCGCGTGGCCGGCAACATCGTCGCCCCGTCGTTACTCGGCAGCGTCGAGTTCTCGGCCCGCCGCCACGGCGTGCGGCTCGTCGTCGTGCTCGGGCACACCCAGTGCGGGGCGATCGAGGCGACCGTCGGCGAGCTCGAGCGGCCCTCCGAGGAGCGTTCCCCGAACCTCGCCTCGATCGTCAACCGCATCCGCCCCTCCGTGCAGACGCTGATCGACGCGGGCGTGGACGCGAACCGCGACGCGCTGATCCACCACGCCACGCGCGCCAACGTGCGCGCCTCGGTCGCGCAGCTCCGGAACGGCTCGTCGGTGCTCGAGGAGCTGATCGCCCATGACGGGCTCAGGATCGTCGGCGCCGAGTACTCGCTCGAGAGCGGTCACGTCGAGTTCTTCGACGAGGGCGCCGACGCCGACTACGAAGGCGCCGTCGAGCACTGACGGCGATGCGGACGGTACACTTGCGCGTTCGGACTGACGACCCCTCGCGGCGAGGGCGCGGGCGATGAGCGACATCGGAGCGCTCGCGGCGACCAACCTCACCTCGCCGATCATCCTGTCGTTCGCGCTCGGCCTGTTCGCCGCGCTCGTGCGTTCGGACCTTTCCGTGCCGGAGGCGGCGGCCAAGGCGCTGTCGATCTACCTGTTGTTCGCCATCGGGTTCAAGGGCGGGGCGGGCGTCGCGGCCCACGGGCTCGACGCGACACTCGCGCTCGCGCTCGTCGCGGGCCTCGTGCTGTCGGCGGCGCTGCCGTTCGCCGCGTTCGCGTTGCTGCGCCTGATGACGCGTCTCGACACCCTGAACGCGGCCGCGGTCGCCGGGCACTACGGCTCGATCTCGATCGTCACGTTCGTCGCCGCCACCTCGATGCTGCAGCAGCAGGGCATCGAGGCCGAGAGCTACATGGTCGCGGTGGCGGCGATCATGGAGGCGCCGGCGATCGTCTCGGCGCTGTGGCTCGTGTCGCGTGGCGAGAGCGCGGCGCGCGTGGACGCGGGGCTCTGGCGCGAGATCCTGCTGAACGGCTCGATCGTGCTGCTCGCCGGGGCGTTCCTGATCGGCCTCGTGACGGGCGCCGACGGGCTCGCCGAAATCGAGAGCTTCATCGTCGCGCCGTTCAAGGGCGTTCTCTGCCTGTTCCTGCTGGACATGGGGCTGGTCGCCGGGCGAGGGCTTCGCCAGAGTCGCGGGCTCGTGACACCCGCGCTGCTCGCGTTCGGCGTGCTGATGCCGCTCGTCGGCGCGATGGCGGGGCTCGCCGCCGCGCTCGCGATCGGGCTCTCGAGCGGCGGCACGGTCCTGCTGATGGTGCTCGCGGCGTCGGCCTCGTACATCGCCGTGCCGGCCGCGATGCGCGTGGCCCTGCCCGAGGCGGACCCGGGCATCTACCTGACGCTCTCGCTCGGCGTCACCTTCCCGTTCAACCTGACGCTCGGCATCCCGCTGTACCTGGCGGTGGCCGCGGCGCTCGGCGGCTGAAAGCGACATGCGGACACACAAGGCGAAACGCGTCGAGATCACCATCGAGGCACCGATGGAGCGGCGCCTGATCGAGGCGATCGAGCAGGCGGGCATCACCGGCTACACGCTCTTGCCGGTGCTCGGCGGCAGCGGCCGCTCGGGGCGCTGGAGCCGCGAGGGGCAGGTGTCGCGTGCCGGCGGCATGGTGCAGATGGTCTGCATCGTCCGCGAGGAACGGCTCGATCCGCTGCTCGAGGCGGCGTTCGCGGTGCTCGAGCGTCATATCGGCGTGGTCTGCGTGACCGACTGCGACGTGCTCAGGGCCGAACGCTTCTGAGCGCCGACAGCGCGTCGGCGAGGTGATCGCAGACCCGTCGGATGCGCGCGCTGGTCCTCAGCTCCGCGTGCGCCGTCAGCCAGACCGGCAACTGCCCGATCGGCTCGCCGCCGAACAGCACCTCGACCCCGGGCACCCGCTCGCCGACGGTGCGCCGGGCGAAGCCGACCCCGCCGCCGGCGACGACGAGCTGCCGGCAGACGACGTGATCGTCGGAGCCACGGTGCGGACCGAACTCGTGCCGGTTCGAGTCGGTCGGCTTCGCGGGCTGGAACCCGACGGGGGAGGAACTGGTCCGGGCGCTCGAGCGGGTCGTCGGTCGCGCGCTCGACGTCCGGCCGATGCCCTGGCCGCCGCTCCGGCTCCTCGGGCCGTTCTCGGCCGACATCCGCGGGGTGCTGTCGATGCGCTGGCTGCGGGAGTGCCCGCACGCGATCGATGGAGGGCGGCTCGCCGAGCTTCTGCCGGGGTTCCGGCCGCTCACGCTCGATGCCGGCCTCCGGCTCGCGCTCGAGCGGCTCGAGGTGCCCGGTGTCGACGCGGTCGGTGACGACGCGGTGGTCGGCGGCATCGCCGCGGAAGGGGGCGATCCGGTGCGGTGAACGAATCGCCTCCGCGGCCGCCCGAGGGGTGGAAAACGGCTCGACAAGCGCTCTCCGGGGTCTCCGGGGAGCGGTTTTCCTTCGTGGATCAGGCTACTGGCGTGGTTCGACCCCGAAGGGGACTCTCCGGGGTCTCCGAGGAGCGGTTTTCCTTCGTGGATCAGGCTACTGGCGTGGTTCGACCCCGAAGGGGAACCAAGGGGGAACCGGCGTGGTCCGCCCCCTCGGCTCGCTCAGAGCGGGGTCCAGACGCCGGCGAAGGCGTGGAGGTCGTCGGCCGAGAGCCGGCCCTTGGCGTAGAGCGCGTTGAGCGCGTCCTCGTCGAGCGTTCGCGGCGTGCCGTCGGCGTCGCTGTACTGCCAGCTGCCGTAGATCGCCATCAGGAACAGCGTCTCGAGGATGTCGCCGATGCGCACGGCGTGCTCGGAGGCGTAGGACTGCAGGTTCTCGATCGTCAGCGGTTCGCCGCGTGCCGCGTATTCGCCGTGGAGGAACGAGGAAATGCCTTCGTCCCAGAGCGGGGCGGGATCCGAGTGCTGTTGCATGACGTTGTCGTCGACCATGTCGGTAGGAGTCCGACCCGCATCGCAAGAACTCTGCCAGTGGAACAGGTGCTCGTTCTCTGACGATTTTGCACTTTCAGGCAACGCGCGGCAGGAGCTGGCAATGTCCCGCGCCATGCAGATATGGCCCGGAAAACCCTACCCGCTCGGTGCACAGTTCGACGGCACCGGGACGAACTTCTCGCTCTTCTCGGAGGCGGCCGACCGTGTCGAGCTGTGCCTGCTCGACGAGGACGACGTCGAGACGCGCATCGAGCTCACCGAGGTCGACGCCTTCGTCTGGCACATCTACCTCCCGGACGTGCAGCCCGGGCAGCGCTACGGCTACCGCGTGCACGGCCCGTTCGACCCGCCGACGGGTAACCGCTGCAACCCCGCCAAGCTTCTCCTCGACCCGTACGCGAAGGCCATCGATGGTCAGATCGACGGCGATCAGGCGCTGTTCTCCTACGACTTCGGCGACCCCGGCGGCTTCAATGACGAGGACTCGCTCGGGCACACGATGACGTCGGTCGTCATCAACCCCTACTTCGACTGGGGCCACGACCGGCCGCCCGATCTCCAGTACCACGAGAGCGTCATCTACGAGGCGCACGTCAAGGGCTTGACGATGCAGCACCCGGATATTCCCGAGGAGCTGCGCGGCACCTACCTGGGCATGGCCCACCCGGCGATCATCGAGCACCTGACCGCGCTCGGCGTGACCGCGATCGAGCTGATGCCGGTGCACCAGTTCGTCAACGACCCGACCCTGGTCGAGAAAGACCTGTCGAACTACTGGGGCTACAACACGATCGGCTTCTTCGCCCCGCACAACGGCTACGCGTTCTCCGACACGCCCGGCCAGCAAGTGCAAGAGTTCAAGCAGATGGTCAAGGCGCTGCACGAGGCGGGCATCGAGGTCATCCTCGACGTGGTCTACAACCACACCGCCGAGGGCAACCATCTCGGGCCGACGCTGTGCTTCCGCGGCATCGACAACGCCGCCTACTACCGCCTCGTCGACGACGACATGGCGCACTACTTCGACACCACCGGCACCGGCAACTCGCTGCTGATGCGTCACCCGCACGTGCTGCAGCTGATCATGGACAGCCTGCGCTACTGGGTGGAGGACATGCACGTCGACGGCTTCCGCTTCGACCTTGCCTCCACCCTCGCCCGCCAGTTCCACGAGGTCGATCGCCTCTCCTCGTTCTTCCAGCTGATCCAGCAGGATCCGTTGCTCAGCCAGGTCAAGCTGATCGCCGAGCCCTGGGACGTCGGCGACGGCGGCTACCAGGTCGGCGGCTTCCCGCCGCTCTGGACCGAATGGAACGGGGCCTACCGCGACACCGTGCGCGACTTCTGGCGCGGGGAACCGGCCACGCTCGCCGAGTTCGCGAGCCGCCTGACCGGATCGTCCGACCTGTACGAGCACACCGGTCGCACGCCGATCGCGTCGATCAACTTCATCGTCGCCCACGACGGCTTCACGCTCCGGGACCTCGTCTCCTACAACGAGAAGCGCAACGAGGCCAACGGCGAGGGCGGAGCCGACGGCGAGAGCCACAACCGCTCGTGGAACCACGGCACCGAAGGCCCGACCGACGACCCCGACATCGTCGAGCTGCGCTGGCGCCAGCAGCGCAACTTCATGACGACGCTGCTGCTCTCGCAGGGGGTCCCGATGTTCTGCCATGGCGACGAGCTCGGTCGCACCCAGAACGGCAACAACAACGGCTACTGCCAGGACAACGAGTTGACCTGGGTCGACTGGAAGCTCGATGACGAGGAGCTGAAGCAGCTCGACTTCACGCGCCAGGTGATCGCTCTCCGGAAGGAACACCCGGTGTTCCGCCGTCGGCGATTCCTCAAGGGCGATCCCGCTCACGGGGGCGAGTCCGACGTCGGCGACATCGCCTGGTACACGATCCGGGGCAAGCGCATGCGCGGCGAGGACTGGGCGTCGAGCGAGAGGCACGCCGTCGTCGTGTTTCTCAACGGCGACGCGATCGCCGAGCCCGACCCACGCGGCGAGCGCGTCGTCGACGACAACTTCCTGCTCGTGTTCAACGCCTCCCACAAGCCGCTCGACGTGACGCTTCCGGGCGAGATCGAGCGCGAGTGGACCTGCGTGGTCGACACCGACCACAACCTCGAGCCGGGCGACGTGCTGAAGACCGGGCGCAAGCTGAAGGTCGCCGCGCGCAGCACGCTGGTGTTCATGAACCCGCGCGAGGAGGATCTCGCGGCCGGAACGGCGCGGGAGCATGCCGAGACCGCGCGGGGGGCGACATGAACCCGTCCGGTCGCGACGGCCCGCGCCTGCGCCGCCCGCCCGCCGATCGCCCGGTACCGGTCTCGACCTATCGGCTGCAGCTGAACTCGGACTTCACGCTCGACGATGCCGCGGCGCGCGTGCCCTACCTCGCCCGACTCGGTGTCACCCACCTCTATCTCTCGCCGATCCTCGCCGCGGCGCCGGGCTCGACCCACGGCTACGATGTCGTCGATCACTCCCGCGTGTTCGACGAGATCGGTGGCGGCGAGGCGCTCGAGCGCCTGTCCACCACGGCGCGCGAGCACGCGCTCGGTCTCGTGCTCGATCTCGTGCCCAATCACATGGCCGTGCCGACACCGGCCTGGCACAACCGCGCGCTCTGGTCGGCCCTCGCCGAGGGTCCCGCGTCACCCTATGCCCGCTGGTTCGACATCGACTGGCCGGACGTCACGGACGGCGGAACCTCGCCGGGCGGAAAGTCGGCCTCCGATCCCTCGTCACCCGACGCCACCAGGGGCGACACGTCGCGAACGGTCGGTCGCCCCCTCGACCTCGAGCCGCTCCTGATGCCGGTACTCGGCCAGCGCATCGGCAAGGCGCTCGCCGAGGGTCAGTTCGACATCGGCGAGGCGACGATCCCGGGCGAGGACGCGCCGCGACCGGTGCTCCGCTATTTCGACCATGTCTTCCCGATCGCGGCGGGCACCGAGAATCTGCCGCTCGCGGAGCTTCTCGACCGGCAGTTCTACCGCCTCGCCTGGTGGAAGGTGGCCGCCGAGGAACTGAACTACCGGCGCTTCTTCGACGTCGACACGCTGGCCGCGATCCGCGTCGAGCTGCCCGAGGTGTTCGATCCGACGCACGCGCTCGTCGTCGACCTGGTGCGTCGCGGTCTCGTCGACGGACTGCGCATCGATCACCCCGACGGTCTCGCCGCCCCGAAGGCCTACCTGGAGCGCCTCGCCGAGCAGACCGACGAGTCGTGGGTCGTGGTCGAGAAGATCCTCGCCCCCGACGAGGAGCTGCCGGAGGACTGGGCGACGGCGGGCACCACCGGCTACGACACGATGTGGCGCGTGCACGCGACCTTCGTCGACCCGGCCGGGGAGAGCGAGCTGGCGAGCGTCATGCGTCGGCTGACCGGTGACGACACGCTGCACACGCTCGTCGCCGAGGCGAAGCGGGAGGTCATCGATCGCTCGCTGCAGGCCGAGGTCGAGCGTTTGGCGAACCTCGCCGCCGAGCTCTGCCACGACGACATCCGCCTGCGCGACCACACCACGCACGCGCTGCGCGACTGTCTGGTGGCCCTTCTCGTCGAGGCCGAACGCTACCGCTACTACCTGGTGCCCGGCGAGACCATGGAGCCGCGCGTGCAGGCCGCGTTCGTCGAGTGCGTCGAGCGCGCCCGCTCGCACCTCGCCGACGACCGGCACGAGACGCTCGACGTGCTCGCCGAGCTCCTGCAAGGCCACGAGATCGGCTCGGCCGGACGTACCGACGAGCGTCGCCGCGCCGAGCTGATCATGCGCTTCCAGCAGACCTGCGGGCCGGTCATGGCCAAGGCGGTGGAGGACACGACCTTCTACCGCTGGACGCACCTGATCGGCCTGAACGAGGTCGGCGGCGCGCCCGAGCGCTTCGCGATCAGCCCGATGGAGCTGCACGCGTTCGCCTCGCACGCGATCGATCACGCACCGCTCGCGATGACTGGGCTGTCGACCCACGACACGAAGCGCAGCGAGGACGTGCGCATGCGCCTGAACGTCCTGTCGGAGTGCGCCCTCGACTGGACCGTCCACATCGAGCGGCTGCGCGAGGCGACGGCGGAGCTGCGCACGCCGCTCGTCGACGGACGTATCGAGAACTTCCTGTGGCAGACGCTCGCCGGCACCTGGACCGACGACGGACCGATCGCGATCGAGCGGCTCGAGCGCTACCTCGAGAAGGCGATGCGCGAGGCCAAGACGCACACCACGTGGACCGAGCAGGACGCCGACTACGAGTCGGCGGTGCTCGCGCTCGCACGCGGTGCGATCCTGCATCCGACCGTGATCGCCGCCCACGAGGACTGGATCGTGCTGACCGCCGACGCGGTGCGCGCGGCGACCCTCGGGGTCAAGCTCGTGCAACTGACGCTGCCGGGCGTCGCCGACGTCTATCAGGGCAGCGAGGCGCCGATCGTGTCGCTGGTCGACCCGGACAACCGCCGTGCCGTGGACTTCGACGCGCTCGACACACGCCTCGCCGCGCTCGACGGCGGCGCGCGACCGGACAGCCTCGCCGACGAGAAGCTGCTGGTCACCTCGCGCGCGCTCCGCGTTCGCCGTGATCTGGCGGACGCGTTCACCGGCACCGGCGCGGGCTATCGCTCGCTGCCGGCCTCGACCGGCAACGCGTTCACGTTCGCCCGCACCGTGGCCGATCAGGCTCGCGTCGTCGTCGTGACGACGCGGCTGGCGCTGTCGCTCGCCCGCTACGGCGGCTGGCAGGAGCACACCGTGTCGCTTCCCTCGGTCGCCACCGGACGCTGGCGCTGCACGCTGACGGATCGGGTGTTCGACGCCGGCGAGACTCGTCTGGACGAGCTGCTCGCGACGCTGCCGGTCGCGTTGCTCGTGGTCGACGGCACCGGAGAACACGGACAGTGAGTAACGACGATTCCCTGAACCCCGCCGTCGACGACGGCCGCTTCGACGACCCCGACCCTGCCGCCGAATGGAGCGAGGACGGCTGGCGCGCCGCGGTCTGGGCGCCGAACGCCCGTGCGCTCGAGGTCGTGACGAACGGCACGCGCCTGCCGATGAGCCACGACGACGTCGGCTGGTGGCGCATGGACGGGCGCCTCGCCCACGGCAGCGACTACGCGTTCTCGGTGGACGGCGGCGAGCCGCGCCCCGACCCGCGCAGCGCCTGGCAGCCGCACGGCGTGCACGGACCGAGTCGCGTGTTCGACCCGCGCCGGCACGCTTGGCGCTCGGCGGACTGGCCCGGGCGCGACGCGCGCGGCGCCGTGACGATGGAGGTGCACGTCGGCACGTTCACGCCGGAGGGCACTCTGGATGCGGCGATCGAGCGGCTCGATCACCTCGTCGATCTCGGCGTCGACATGATCGAGCTGATGCCCGTCGCGGCGTTCGCGGGCGAGCACGGCTGGGGCTACGACGGCGTGGTACCGTTCGCCGTGCACGCGCCCTACGGCGGACCCGCCGCGCTGCAGCGGTTCGTCGACGCGGCGCATTCACGCGGGCTCGCCGTCTGCCTCGACGTCGTCTACAACCACCTCGGTCCGTCGGGCAACTACCTCGCCACGTTCGGCCCGTACTTCACCGATCGGCACGACACGCCCTGGGGCCAGGCGATCAACCTCGACGACGACGGCGCGGTCGAGGTCCGTCAGTGGATCGTCGACAACGCCTGCCGCTGGTTCCGCGAGTTCCGCTTCGACGCGCTGCGACTGGACGCCGTGCACGCGCTCGTCGACGACTCCGATACCCATGTCCTCGCCGAGCTCGCCGAGCGTGTCGAGTGGCTCGCCGCCGAGATCGATCGACCGCTGTCGCTGATCGCCGAATCGGACCTGAACGACGCGCGCATGGTCGAGCCGCTGGCGAAGGGCGGCATGGGCATGACGATGCAATGGGCCGACGACGTGCATCACGCCATCAACGCGACGATGACCGGCGAGCGCCACGGGTACTACGTGGATTTCGGGCCGCCGGAGGTGCTGGAGAAGGCGCTGACCCGCGTGTTCGTGCATGACGGCGGCCACTCGACGTTCCGCGGCACGGACTGGGGCCGCCCGGTCCCGCCCGGCACCGATGGCCACCGCTTCGTCGCGTTCTACTCCGATCACGACCAGACCGGCAACCGTGCGCTCGGCGATCGCCCGGCCGCCCGTCACGACGACGACGGCAGCGGCATCGCCATCTCGGCGGCGCTGGTGCTGACCTCGGCGTTCAGCCCGATGCTGTTCATGGGCGACGAGTGGGGGGCGGCGACGCCGTGGCAGTTCTTCACCGATCACCGCGAGCCCGAGCTCGCCGAGGCGATCCGGAAAGGCCGCGCGAGCGAATTCGGCGGCCACGGCTGGGCCGAGCTCTACGGCGGCGACATCGACGTGCCCGACCCGCAGGCGCCGGAGACGTTCGCGGCGAGCAAGCTCGACTGGTCGGAGCTCGACGCGCCGCACCACCGACGGTTGCTCGACTGGCACCGCACGCTGATCCGGCTGCGGCGCGACGAGCCGGCGCTCGGCTCGGGCGACCTGGACGCGGTGCGCGTCGAGCGCGACGACGACGGCCGCTGGCTGGTCGTGCACCGGGGCGACATCCGCGTCGCGATCGTGCTCGACGGCGAGCCGATCGCGCTCGAGCTCGGGCCACTCGTCTCGACGTTACCGCTCGCGGCCTGGAAACCGGACGGGACGGGCGTCGAGGCGGACGGACGGGTCACGTTGCCGGGGCGCTCGGTGACCCTCCTGCGAACGCGCGCCGACGAGGCCTGACGGGAGCGCCCGGGCTCTTCCGCTCTCGTCACTCGCACGGTCAGCCTTCTTGGCTCCGGTGGCGTCGCTGGGCGTCGGCGAACGTCCTCGCGGTGCTCGGCACGAGTGAGTGGCCGATCGGGTCCGGACCCGGCTCCGGTTCGGGCCTTGGTCCGGGTGATGGCACGGGCTCCGGCTCGGACTGCATCGTGTCACCTGTCGCACCATCGTCGAGCTCGTCCGCGCCCTCGTCGGCAGTGACGCCGATCGTGTCCAGACCGGCCACGTCGGACCCGGCGGGCGTCCGGGCACCATCGGACCCGGAACAGGCGGCGACGAGCGATGCGCCGAACGCCAGCACGAGCGCGAGACGGACGAGAGGAAGGTGAGCTTCCGGCTGACGTGCGCAGATCCGCCGATCCGATCTGATGAACTGCCTCCTCCCGACCAGCTCCACCAGATCCCGCGGATGCGGCAGTTGCCCCGAACGCAGGACTCGCCCGCCCGGATCGACCCCACCGAGGGTGGATCGCCGCGGCTGTCGCAGATCGAGGGCTTGCCGGTCGGCTCGCGCCGGAGTGCACGCTTTCCTGCAGCTCGCAGGCATCGGATCGTGACTCTCCTGGTGCCCTACCCGATCGCCAGTCCGCGGCGCGTCTTCCACTTCCTCGACGATCAGGGTCACGACTGCAACCTGTATGTCACCGAGTCGGCATGCGTACCGTCTTTCTGCTTGCGGTGCTGCTTGTCGCGCTACCGCTGATCCGCACCTCCGACAGGGTCTGCGGCAACGTGCTCAGGGCGGGCGGCGACGCCGCCTACTCGCTGAAGATCCACATCGCCGAAGCCGCGCCGCTTGCGGAGAGACTCGTACCCTGAAGGGCATGAATGAGCCGCCGGTGCGCGCGTGCGCACCGGCCAGCCGTCGCTCCGGACGCGGCGCTGCTCCTGCCCGCACCGGTCGATCTTCACGTGCACGGCGGGGGCAGGCACGACGTGATGGACGGCGAGGCGGCCGTTCGCGGCATGCCGAAGCTGCACGCGCGGCACGGTACCGGCGCGCTGCTGGCCACCTCGGTGACTGCGCCGCTGCAGGAGGTCGATGCATTTCTCGACGCGGTGGCGCGCGTCATGGCCGACCCGGACGAGGACGGCGCCACGCTGCTCGGCGCGCACCTGGAAGGCCGGTTCATCAGTCCGGACAAGCTCGGCGCGCAGCCACCGCACGC